>Ga0307988_1000195_pt1 | contig 47195 bp, 39 predicted proteins | sample EllFjometagen183_FD_203166 | JGI IMG/M metagenome (GOLD analysis project Ga0307988, IMG submission 203166) | Marine microbial communities from Ellis Fjord, Antarctic Ocean - #183 | ecosystem: Environmental > Aquatic > Marine > Unclassified | place: Southern Ocean | collected 2014-10-08 | reverse complement strand
GGCTCAGTCCATTTTGCACTTTTATCCATGGTTTTCTGGATCATATTTTTCTGATCCCTATTTTTCGGGTCCATAAACATCTGGACAGGCTCTCCATTGCGCAGGTCAAATTCTTTGGGGGAGGGTAGGTTAAAACATTGGCTTTTTGCCTTGGAGTTTCTTGTATAGTAACGTCCAATACCCGAGTCAGTAATGATATGACTGGCAATGCTTTCAGGAGTTATTTCCTGAACTTTCCTAAGATAGGGTCCCAGATGGGAAAGGGCATTGATCTCTTTTTCAATGGATGGTGAAATCTTTTGATTACCCCAGAAGACAGTGATTATGGGGTGGGATCGGGGGGTGAAGAAAATCTGATTGGTTTTTTGCAGCTCAAGGGGGATTGTTTCCAGAGGGTTCTGACTGTACATATCCAGGTTGGCATAAATATCACTGGCTTTCTGGGCCAGAAGGGTAGCTGAATTTTTGATCCGGGTGAAGATCTGGTCATATTTTTGGGCCTGTTCCATGGCAAGGGCGGATAAAGATGCATTGGATAAGTTTGTGATCTGCTGGGCATTGGTTTCATAGGCATAGTCCCCAAATTGCTTGAGGGTATTATGGACGATTAAAAACAGGGGCAGGATGGTTATTAAAAGTGAAAGACAGATAAAAATAAAGAGTTTGCCGGTAATGGAAGTACGCAATGGGGTGAATTCCAATTTAATTAATTTTTACATTCAATTATCAGAGATCCTTCCTTTTAAACTCAAGTAATGCATAGTACGTTTCTTGGGCTTTTGTCAACTGAATCTAAAGGATTTTTAAGGGGATGGAATCATTATGGATGACCCATCCCCTGGTAATGATAATTGCCATGGAAATTTTCCAGAAACAGCCTATAACGTCTTCTTTGAAATTAATAATCGCAGATGGACGGGTCCACACTGGATGGGACCCCTTCATAGGGAGTCCATTTGCTGGATTTAAAAGTATTTTCCCCTCTCATGTTTTTAAGAATTTCAATGCTGGTTTTATAACCTTTATACATCCGGCACATATCCATGGCCATGCCGCAGATCAGACCCACAGCCTGTACCAGGGTGATGTCGTTGATGGAAAATTCCCAGGGCTCTGAGGTGTATACGCGCAGCGCACCCAGGATCTTGTTATGGCTGATGATGGGAACCCCCAGCAGGGAGGAAATACCTTCTTCCCGGGCTTGTTCAGGGTATTCTATTCTGGGGTCATCCATTATATCAAAAATGGCAATGGGTACTGCATCCTTTGCTTCCTTGATGGTCTGCATGAAGTGTATGGGGCCCTTGTTTAAATATTCTTTGCTCAGGCCGAAAGATGCCACAAGCCCCAATTCCCTTGTTTCCCGATTGACAAGGAATACAGAACATCCTTTGGCGTTAAAGGCAGTTTTGACACTTTCTGCCGTGAGCAGTGCGACATCTTCAGGGTCCCTGCACTGGGAAATGGCAGTGGTGAGTTTGATAATGGTGTCATAGTACATGGTGTGATCATCCATTTTGGCCTCCTTTGGTTTGAATTATAAGGTCGGCATCCTGGCTTGATTTATTATATTCTGGCAGGGATGCATTTGAAAACCTAGGGGATCAAGAATAAAATGCAATATGAAAACAAGGGGGAAGAAGTCTTATACTTAAATACTTAAAAAAAATGCCGGTTTGCTTGTGAGTGTGAATACTTAATCCATAATATATAATATCCAATTGATTTCGTCAAAGCCTTTTGAATTATTCTTGACAAACATGGGGTATACCGTAAAAATATACTATGATTTTATACTAATAAAAGGAGACTATCCATGGAGAGACGGAAGTTTTTAAAGCAGGTCTCCCTTTGGTCTGCCGGTATTCTTGTCACCCCGCCGGTGTTTGATATCACCCGGGAAGCCCTGGCTGCTTTTTCCGCAACCCCGGATATACTGGTGGCCAAAGGAAGGGATTATCCAGCCATGACCCGACAGCTTGTGGATGGGGCCGGGGGGATATCAAAATTTATTACCAAAGGGGACAGGGTGGTCATCAAACCCAATATCGGCTGGGACAGGAACCTGGCCCAGGGTGCCAATACCCACCCTTTGATCGTTTCAACCCTTGCCAGTCTGGCCCTTGAGGCCGGAGCCTCAAAGGTGATGGTTTTTGACCGGACCTGTAATGAGGAGAGACGGTGTTATCAGAACAGCGGGATCAAGCCGGCCCTTGATAAAATAAAGGACAAACGGCTTAAATGCAGCTATATAGACGACCGAAAATTTATTCCGATTACCATTAAAAATGGTCGGGCATTGACTGAATGGCCTTTTTATCGGGATGCCCTGGAGGCGGATTGCTATATTAATGTACCTGTGGCCAAGCATCACAGCAGTTCCGGGCTGAGTATGGGACTTAAAAATGCCATGGGTGTGATTGGAGGCTGGCGGGGCAGGCTTCATAATAATCTCAGTGCCAAGATTGCCGATCTGAATCTGGTCATTCGGCCTGATCTTACCCTGGTGGACGCAACCAGGATTATTATCAAAAACGGACCCTCCGGCGGTAGTCTCGGGGATGTAAAAACCTTGCATACCATGATTGCAGGCATTGATCCCATTGCCGTGGATGCCTATACAACAACCCTGTTCGGGCTTAGGCCTGAAGATATTGGATCAACTGTGGAAGGGTTTAAGCGGGGGCTTGGCCAGATGAATCTTGGCCGCTGCCATATCCGGGAGTTTACCATATAGACCATGGGCAAAAAATCATGGAAGCAGATTCGCCGGGTAAGTCAGCTGTTATGCCTTTGTATTTTTCTGGCCCTGTTCCGGCTCACCGACTATACCGGGGCAGATACAATTCCCTATGCAGTGAATATTTTTTTCCGCATGGATCCCCTGGTGGGAGCCTGCGTGACACTGGCTGCCAGGACCTTTATAAGCCTGCTCTGGCCCTGCCTGGTCATTGTCGCATTGACAATGATTCTGGGACGGTTTTTCTGCGCCTGGATCTGCCCCATGGGAACCATAATAGACATGACAGGTCACTTTATCCGGCCGCACCAAAAATATGGTTCACTATCCAGTTTCAGGTTTCTAAAATATGCGATCCTTACCATGGTCCTGATTTCTTCCCTGTTTACTATCCAGTTCCTGGGGTTTGTTGATCCCTTTGCCATACTGGTCCGGGGAATGGTTTTCAGTTTTGATCCTGTTTTTAATTTTTTGGTTACAGGATTCTTTGACAGGATCTATGTGTCTGGCCCGGCCTGGCTGTCCCAGTTTACAGAACCTGGGTATGATTTTTTTAAAATTTTTATCCTGCCCTATAAACAATCTTTTTTTTATCTTTCTTTTTTATCTTTTTTGTTGCTGCTGGGAATTTTTATCCTTGAATTGTTCGGCAGAAGATTCTGGTGTCGGAACCTGTGTCCTTTGGGAGCTCTTCTGGCCCTTATTTCCAGGGTTTCCTTTTTAAAACGAATACCCATAAAGGCCTGCAAAAATTGTCTTCTGTGTGAAAAAGACTGCCCAATGGGCGCCTTTGATACAAGGGGGGGATTTATGCCTGAAGAATGCAATCTCTGCATGGATTGCCTTGCCTTTTGTCCCAATCAAATTACAGGGTTCAGGTTTGGCCTGCCAGGACAACCAATGCCTGTGGATATCAGCCGTCGCCAGCTGGTTACAGCAGGTTTTGCCGGCGTTTGTATACCCGTGCTGAGCCAGACATCTGCCCTGTCAAAGACAGTGAACAATGATCTGATTCGGCCTCCGGGCGCTCTGGAGGAATCGGATTTCCTGGCCACCTGTGTCCGGTGCGGAGAGTGCATGAAGGTCTGTATCACCAATGGATTGCAGCCCCTTGTTTTTGAAAAGGGGCTGGCAGGCATGTTTACCCCAAGGCTTATGCCCCGCCTGGGATATTGCGAATTCAACTGCACCCTCTGTTCCCAGGTTTGCCCCACCCATGCAATTGAAAGACTTTCAATTAAAGAAAAGCATGCCTTTAAAATGGGAACTGCCTCTATAGACAAAAATCGTTGTCTTCCCTATGCTGAACAAAAATCCTGCATTGTTTGTGAAGAACATTGCCCTGTCCATGACAAGGCCATTAAATTCGAGGAAGTAAGGATCGATATCCCGGGTAAAGGGACCCGCCTCCTGAAAAAGCCCAGAGTGTTTACCGAGCAATGCATTGGGTGCGGCATCTGCGAAAATGTCTGTCCGGTGGCCGGAGAGGCAGCCATCAAGGTGATTGGAAAGGCCAGTCAGAAAAATAACTTTGGGGGATCAGGCTATTAAAAAAAATAGATATAGTATTGATATTCATTATTGAGGAGAAAAAACTTGAACGCATTGATTATTTTGGCCCATGGAAGTCGGAAAGAAGAGTCTGCCCTTCAGGTGGCAGCCCTTTGTAAAAAAGTGTCTGAAAAGTGTGGAAACCAGTTTGATGAAGTGGAATACGCATTTTTACAATTTGGAGAGCCTCTTTTGACGGATAAAATAGAAAACTTGGTAGAAAAAGGTTCAAAAAAAATTATTATATTTCCATTTTTCATTGCGGCCGGCAGTCATGTTTTGATAGATATTCCCACAATGGTGGAAAAGGCTTGCCAGGACTATCCCGGGGTAGAATTTTCCATAACAAGGTACTTAGGAATTATTGAATCCATTGAAGACCTTATTCTCGCAGAAGTTGATAGCCATTGTAAAAAATTGGGATAAAATATTTCATATCAAAATAGCCATAAAAAAATAGGTATAAAAAGAGTGGAAACCAAAAAATTATTTATTATAAAAACCGGTGAGGCCTTCCCTGCTGTTGTAGATGAATTGGGAGATTTTGAAGACTGGATTGCAAAAGGGCTGGGGCAAGGGTCCGATGATGTTCAGGTGGTGAATGCGGAATATCAGCACCCCCTGCCTGAAATAAGGGCAGTAAAAGGGGCTGTGATTGCAGGTTCCCATGCCATGGTAACCCAGAATCTTGACTGGAGTATGAAAATAGAGGCCTGGATCCCAAAGCTGATACAGGCTGAAATTCCACTTCTGGGCATCTGCTACGGCCACCAGATCATTGCCAGAGCCATGGGCGGGAAGGTGGATTTTCACCCCAAGGGCATTGAAATCGGTACAACAGATATTGAATGCCTCAATTCAGGGGATAAGGATCCTTTGTTCCAGGATCTGCCCCGGATATTCAAAGCCCATGTCAGCCATTCCCAGACTATCACCAAGCTGCCGGAATCTGCCGTGGTTATGGCGAAAAACATTTTTGAACCCCACCATGCTTATAGAATCGGCAATGCTGCCTGGGGAGTCCAGTTTCATCCAGAATATGATATTGCCATTATGAAGACCGATATTAAGAACATGAGTCAGGCCATCAATACATCGGGCCAGGACCTTGCACTGCTCCTGGACAGGGTTGAGGATACACCGATTGCAAGTATGGTCTTGAGGCGGTTTGGAGCCCTGGTAAGTCGCTGAAAGGTTGAGAAAAGGAAATTCGTTATCGGTTTAAGGTCCAGTCATAATTATTATAGGAAAATTTAATTTCCCGTCCTGCTTTATCCAGTTCTTTCTGGAATTCATCTGAGGCATATTGTCTTATAAACAAAAGGGGCTTATCTCCAAAATCATCCTTAAACCATTGGAAAATTTTGCTGACAAAGAGGGCGTTGCCCTGTAAGAAGATATTTTTTCGATTATTGATAAATGCCCTGGTCTGGCTATCCAACTGGGCATCCAGTATATCTCCTTCATAGGCATGATTCAGAAGGGGAGGGCAGCTTTTACTGGCGCAATTGATGGCAAAATGTATTCTAGGGTCCTTGAAAACAGGCCGGAGGATATCGTTTTCAATATGGTCCAGAGACACGTTTCTTCCTTTCAGGGGAATAAACTTTTTGCTCCAGGGATTTGAAAAAAAAGACCCGATTTCCTTGATGGAGTTGATGCCGGGGTATCTCGTCAGAATCAGCTTGATGGTAAAAGCATTATAGACATTGATATAAAAGGCAAACCTGCTGTTATGGGACAGGGCATCCGTATCTATGGAGCTTAAAACAGCAAGATAATTATCTAGACGGGCTTCATCCTTTTTAAATCCGTCATAGTTGACCCGCTTTCCCTTTACATATTGCTGCAGCAGGTCTGTGTATATGCTGTTATCTGTTTGGAAATTGTCCGGCTGGGTATCTGCATTGGCTGGGGTTTGTCCCAGTACCAGGGCAAAGGCAAGGATAGCAACTGGCAGGAGAAAGAAAATATTGTGATTGTTTCTGAATTCCATTATGTAAACCTTTTACGGACAAATAAACCCAGTGCCAGGATCATGCACAGACAAAAGGCCAGCACCCCGGACACCGTCCAGGTGAGCCAGGTACCGTTTCTTACAAGCTGGTAAGGGTTCCAGGACGGTTCTGCCATTATCCGTCCAAGTTTTTTATTGTAGGTTATGGGAAGCTCGGGAATGGAATCATTATCCCTATCTTGAAAACTCTCTATGAATTCAAAGGGCATTTTCCATTCCTTGAGTTCCTGTATGCCCTGTCTGGTCCTGTCGGAATCAATCACGGCAGAAGAGAGATCTTCAATGGGCTTGCCGTCTTTATCTTTGGGAATAATTTTTAGAATATTATAGGTATAATTCCCAATAATTTTTAGAAATGTGGAATTGTAAATATCGGCGGTTACCCGGATCAGTTTCTTGTTTGCCTTGGAAAGGTTCAGTTTTTTATATCCGTTTTCCTCATCCCCGGTCCAGATATCCGTGATCCTGTCAAAAATGACGCGATTTGGATTATAGGTGACTCTTGCACCGGCCAGCTGCAGAAAATAATCAGAGCCCTTTGCAGGATAGATACTGGTCAGTATTTCACACCCTTTTTTCAGTTCCGAGGCTGTGATGTAAAAAGAAATCAGGGGGTACCCCGGACTTCCATCCAGGCCGATGCCCAGGGGGACAGCCCTGAAAAGGTCGCAGGCCTGAATTTCCCCTGTTTTTCCCTTTAAAATGTCATCCCGGATGACCCCGTTTGAGATGATGGCAACATCTGCAAAGGGATCAAAATCCTGGGAATACTTTTTTATGCCAAATCGTATGGCATCTGCCAGGAAATTGCCCAAAGGAGATTCTTCTGCTTTAATTGTCAGGTCAAAATCCGTTATTGCCACTATTTTTCTAAAGGATAATCCGTGGGCAGCTAAAAATTCTTCATCGATTTTTTTTTCATACCCCTGGATGATATTTTGAATTTCATCATCGCCGAGAATATCATCATTGATGGGGATGACCTCATAGTCTTTTATTTCTACCCTTCCATCCTCCAGGGCAAGTTTGATATGGCCCATCTGTTTGCCATATTCCCAGGTTTGTACAACCAGGGTGTTGTTCACCCTGATGGGGGCTTCCATCTTTGTATGGGTATGGCCGCTGATGATGACATCAATTCCGTCCACCTTTTTTGCCAGGAGTTCATCCTCGGATTTTTCCTTATCGCTGTTCAGGCCGCTATGGGAAAGGCAGATGATGATATCAGCCTTGTTTTTGAGGATCTCTACCATTTTTTGTGCAGCCGTGATGGGATCTTCAAAAGAAACCGGGCTTGAAAACGGGGCTTTTTCAGCAGCATCCCTCCCCATGAGTCCGAATACACCGAATTTTATGCCATTTTTTTCCAGGATGATATGGGTTTTGATAAATCCTTTGGAAAGGGCCTGCTCAAGGGAGTCATCCCGGGTATCCTCCTGGCTGAAAATCATATTTGAAAGCACAATGGCAGGCAAACTGTCTTGTTGCTGGGCAGCGTTTAATATCTGTGCAAGGCCGTCAGGTTTCAGGTCAAATTCATGATTTCCCAGGGTTATGGCATCATATCCCATTTTATCCATGAGACTCAATTCAAAAGCTTTTTCCCTGGATAACATATGGAAAAAAGAACCCATGAGAAAGTCTCCCCCGTCAAGGACCAGGACCGGGCCATTCATCTGATTTTTTGTCTTTTTAATTATCGTTGCGATTCTGGCGTATCCACCAATGGTTTTATCGTCTGCCAGGGTCTGGGGGGTGTACTCTTTGTTGGGCGAAAATCCAAGGAAATGGGAGTGAAGATCATTGGTATGGAGAATACTTATTTCTTTTTGGGCTGCATTTGCTGTATTCAGGCAGATAATGGCGCTCAATATTGTCACAAGATATTTAATGAAATTAATCATGACCTGTTCCTTTCGCATCAATGGGAAAATTGATTTATCCTATCATAATTTGGATTCCATTGTTGATTTTTTTGACTTTAGGCCCGGATAATGCCGATGCCGGCAAAAAGGTCCAGACCACCGTGGAAAAAGGGCATGGGTCTCAGGGAAAGGCCCAGGGCCTGGCCCAGGTTTTTCTCCGGATAAATTACCCCAGCCCTCCAGCCCTTGAAATCAGCGGCCAGTTTTTTTCCGATCTCTTTGTAAAAGAGGTTTTTGTCCATGTCCCGGCCCAGGCGTTTGCCATAGGGTGGGTTTAAAATCACTACACCTTTTTGTCTGGTTACATTTTTTGGCTGGAGGTCAAAAAAATTAATTTCATGGGTCTGAATGGTTTTTAAAAAATCATGCTGGTCAATGGCAGCATCCAGGGAGGACAAGGCTTTGACATCAATATCCGAGGCAAAAATTTGGGGGCTGGTTGTAAGGGAAAATTTTTTTTGGGCCTGGGATTTCAAATATTTAAAATTTGCTTTTTTGAATCCTGGCCATTGCTCAAAGGCAAAGGACCTGAAAAATCCAGGCGGAATATTGGCCTGGATCATTGCTGCTTCCATGGAAAACGTCCCGGACCCGCACATGGGGTCCATCAGCACATCCTGCTTTGAAAATCCAATATTGTTTAGAATGGCAAAGGCAAGGTTTTCCCGCAGGGGCGCGGACACTATTCTTTTTTTGATGCCCCTCTTAAAAAGAAGCTCCCCTGACATGTCAAGGGATAATTCAAACCGGTCATGGTCAGCCCGGATCAGCAAAGTCTGCTTTGAAATTTTTCTTGAAAATGTAAGGGAATCGGCTCCATCCCCAGGGGCCAAAGCCTTGCTTTCAGCCATGGCTGATGAAGAAAGGCCTGCCTCAATTATGGGCCTGCATCGGTCTGAAATTGCGCCACTGTGATATAACCGGGATTTATGGGCAGTTACCTGGATGTCAAGGTCTGTTTCACAAGGCAGAAAAAGTTCCCAGTCAATTTGTTTGAGTTTTTTTTCAAGAATAGAAAAACTGTCTGCCTTAAAGTTTGCAATGCGCATGAGAATTTTGCTTGGACTTCCCAGGGAAATGGTGGCAAAACAGGCTAGGCCCAATTTGGCTTTAAAAGCCACTCCACCTGTCAATATATCGATGTCTTGGATATCAGGGTCCAGTGCTGTTAATTCATTTTTGCAAATGGTTTTCAGCCCTGGCGGGCATACGGCAAAAAAATCCTGGGGTTGGGCAATTATTCTGCGCTTAACCCTTTTTTCAAAGGCAGATGGATTCATTTTGCTCTATCTCCGGATAGTTGTGTATTAAAAGGCTTTTCCGCAACAGGAGCCCGGGCCTGCGCATCCATCGGCCTGACCAGGAGTAGATCCGCAGCATGCCGTGTCATTGGGGCCAGGCAGGGTTGGGCTGGAACACCCGGACAGGGATGAATGGGCTGACAATAGTTTTGTCATGTTCCTGCCGCCGCAGTGGCTGCAGACCGGGGTCTCAGCACTGGAAATGAGCAGGAGTTCACTTGACTTCTGGCAGTCGTTGCATTGAAAATCATACAAGGGCATGAAAACCTCCTTCTGGGGTATTTGTTCACCACTTGAAGTGGTATTTGTTCACCACTTCAAGTGGTATGTTTTTTACCAGTGGCCGTCTACATTGGCATCGGTCGCAAACTCAAATTTGCCTGCTTTGTACTGGTCAACAGCATCCTGCACAGTTCCTTTTGCATCATTCCCCACCTTGACATTGCCTGCATCAAGGGTTTTAAAGGCATTAGGTCCGCAAAAGCCGGTTAAAAGGACTTCTGCTCCTTTTTCACAGACATTTGATGCTGCCTGGGTGCCTGCACCCTTAAAGGATTCCCTGTTGGCAGCATTGTCTATTACCTCAAAATCCATGGTGTCAGTATCCACAACTATTATATAGGCTGCACGGCCGAACCTGGGATCCACTTGGGAATTCAGATCCTTGCCCTGTGATGTTATAGCTATCTTCATTTTATTTTCCTTTGCAACAATAAAGCATGAAATGCCCAGATTTATTGGCCGCCACCGCAGACCTGATCATTGGTGATTTCCGTCAGTTTGCCCTGGAGCAGGTCCATGACAACCGGTTCGATTTCTGCCCGCTGGTCATCATGGAAGACATCAATGCCCACCTGGCGGAATCCCATTAGAGGCCTCATACCGATGCCGCCGACAATCAGGGCATTGACCCTGTGTCCAGCCAGAAAGTTGACTGGAACCATACATCCGCCCTGGACATGTTCCTCATTGGGTTGAATGGTTACTTCTTTGATTTTACCATTTTCCACATCAACAAATGTAAAAACATCACAATGGCCGAAATGGCCTGAACGCGTTCCTTTAAGGCCGCCTTCTCCATTGGAAGGGATGGCGATTCTACCGTCTTTCATGTGTAAATTACTCCTCTAATATTGATCTTGGTTGTTATTTTTAAATTATTCTTTCAAGTTTCATGGCAGGGTTTTCCATTACGGCCTGCCATATTTCTTTGATGGCTTTTGCTGCACTAGAATCTTCATTGGTTTCCATGATGGTTTTCCCCTGGACCATAGCATGGACAAATTCAGGATCAAAGGGAATCTGTCCTACAAATTCTATTTTATGTTTATTGGCAATGGCCTTAATGGCATTTGTCTGATCCAGGTTTAAATCGTATTTATTAACACAGACCATGGCTGGGATTTTAAAATGATCAGCCAGTTTTGCCACCCGTTCCATGTCATGGATGCCGGACACCGTGGGCTCGGTTACAATGAGGATGCAGTTGGCCTGGCCCAGGGATGCTATAACCGGACATCCTATGCCCGGAGGTCCGTCTGTAATCAAAAGATCCAGGTGCTGTTCCCTTACTCTTTTTTTTGCCTCTTCCCTGACAAGGGCCACCAGACGGCCGGAATTTTCCTCACCAATGCCCAGGCGGGCATGGACCATGGGGCCGAACCGGGTTTCAGATACAAACCATTCCCCACAGGTTTTCTGGGGAAAATCAATGGCTTGTTCCGGGCAGAGATCAACACAGACCCCGCATCCTTCGCAGTCAATGGCATCTATTGTAAAACCAGAGCCATCCTGGTTCTCAATCACGGCATCAAATCTGCATAATTCCTTGCAAAGGCCGCAGGCTGTACATTTGTCCGGATCTATGATGGCTTCATTGCCGCCTTTAAAATCAGTCCGTTCAAGGACTTTTGGGGCCGTGAGCAGGTGCAGGTCTGCTGCATCCACATCTGCATCACAAAGCATCATATTCTCAGCCAGGCAGGCAAAAGCCCCGGTCAGGCTTGTTTTTCCTGTGCCGCCTTTCCCGCTTAATACCACAAGTTCTTTCATTGGGCTTGCCTCCTTTGTGCTGCCAGTTCCTTTATTTTTTCATAAAGCCCTGAAAATTTTTCTTTGTATTCCGGCAGGCAGGATATGATCAGTTCGCCTTTTGAATAGGCCTCGGCGATCCTTTTATCAAATGGGATTTCCATGAGTATGGGAATATTTTCCTTTTGTGCATATATTTTTACATCATCATTGCCCAGGCCGGCCCGGTTGATGACAAGCCCATGGGGTATCCCAAGAATTTTTACGGTTTCAACCGCCAGGGTCAGATCGTGAAGACCAAAAGGCGTGGGTTCGGTGACCAGAAGAATAAAGTCAGCTCCTTTCATGGCGGCAATCACAGGACATGAGGTACCCGGCGGAGCATCGATAATATTGATATCTTCCGGAAGGGCATGGGTTATGACCTGTTTTATAATGGGCGGAGCCATAACCTGTCCAATATCCATAAGTCCGTGGACAAATTGGACCTCATCTCCATTTTTGTCTGGTTTGATTGTTCCTGTTTCAATGATGCCCAGGACCCGAGCCTTGTCCGTAATAGCATCCTCAGGACAGACAACCTTGCAGCCTCCGCAGGAATGACATAGTTCCGGGAAGGTGAGCACTTTTTTGCCCACCACGGCAATGGCTCCAAATCTGCAGATGTCCATGCATTTTTTACAATAGGTGCATTTTTCATCATCGATTTCCGGGATGGGAGCGATTACATTCTTCCTGTCGCTGATGACGGGATTCAGGAAGAGGTGGGAATTGGGCTCTTCCACGTCACAATCCAGTATTTTTACATGTTTCCCAATGGTCCGGGAAAGGTTGGTGGCCACTGTTGTTTTGCCTGTGCCACCTTTTCCACTTGCTATGCTGATAATCATTTACCAAAGGCTCCTTTTTTTTTGGCCCTTAAGAATTTAAGTCGTAAGGTTAATCACTTTTTTTATAAGATCCAGCAGTTTTTTTCCATCTTCCAAACTTGGCTTCAGGGGCAGCTGCATCAGTGCCCCAAGCCCTTCAAAGGTATTATGAAAATTTTTATGGGAAAGAGAGCTTATGGCAACACAATTGGTGAAGGGACTTTGGGTAATGACATTTTCAACAAGTTTCCTTCCATCCATGTCCGGCAATATTTCGTCTGTGATCACCAGATCAACAGGTTTGCTCCCGGCCTTTTTTGAAAGCAGGGTAAGTACGCTTTTCCCGGAATCGGTCCACTCAATTTCAACCGGCGCCTCCATCAAGGCCTTTTCAATATTAACAAAGACCTCTCTGTCCCTGCCGGCAAATACAACACTTATCATCTAATGGTTCTCCCCGTTGTAATAATGTAGGTTACGTTATTAAATTCACAGCTTAAAAGTTTCCCCTGTTCCCCTGGGGGTTTCTGTTTCCACGTCCCAGTCCACGTCCCGGTCCGCCGTTGCCGCGACCGCCCTGATTCCCGGGCTGCTGGCCCCTGCCTTGACCTGGCCGGCCATTTTTACGGTCTGGGTTACATTTTCCAAGGCCCTGGCCTGAAGCCGGTCCCTGTCCCTCCGGGCCTGTGTTATCTCTTCCTGGCATATTGGTCACCCCCTATAAATAAAGATTGGGTTGATTGTTAATTAAGACGGCTTGTCTACCGTTTGGCTGACACTGAATGCAAAGTATGTACCATTGTTTCCTTTTATCATAAAGATTAAAAAATAGCCATAACTTCAGGTGGTTGTTTGTCTGCGGATTTGTATGGCCGGGTACCGGTAGTAGCAAAGGGTGCAAAAAAGCGACTCAAGGTATCACGCCTGAAGCTTTTGGGTGGCAAAACAAAACCATGGGATCAGGTCCTTATCTACAATAGGGCTTGAATCCCATCCTTGAAATTTTATTTGTCTTGAAATTTAATATGTTGTATGTTGAATATTATGAAAAACCTTTTACTTCTTTTCTTTTTATTTCTCTTCCAATGCAATTTTCCAGGTATCCTTCATGCCAATTCAAAAATCAAAATTGGAATTTACGATAACGAACCATTGATATTTGTTGATGCAGATGGCAGGGGCAAAGGCTTTTTTGCAGATGTCCTGGAATATATTGCTGCAAAGGAGAAATGGCAGCTGGAATATGTTCCAGGATCATGGCAGCAATGCCTGTCAAGGCTTGAGAATAATCAAATAGATATTCTCTGTGTCATTGCTTTTTCCAGGGCAAGGGATAAATTGTATGATTTTAATCGAGAGAATCTGCTGACCAACTGGGGCCAGCTTTATACATCCATTGGATCTGAGATAAAATCGGTTACAGATGTGGCAGGAAAGAAAGTGGCTGTCCTGAAAAATGATATTCACCATGAGATTTTTGTTCACATCCTGGATAGTTTTGGAATAAAAGCCCAAATCATTGCAATGGATGATTACCATTCTGTCCTGGAGGCGGTTTCCAATAATCAGGCTGATGCATGTGTTGTTAATCGTTTTTTTGGAATGAAATACAGCAACAAATATCATGTTGATAAAAGTGGTGTTATTTTTAACCCCATTAAAATACATTTTGCTTTTCCTGAAGGGAAAAATAAAAAACTACTTTCGTCCCTGGATAAACATATTCTTCTGCTGAAAGAGGATCAAGACTCTGTTTATTATCAATTCCTGGATAAATGGTTCGGTATTGTTTCTCCAGTACGGGCGTTCCCAGCATGGGTTAAATGGGTTTTCTTGATTATTTCAGGATTTGCCATATTATTTTTCCTGGGTAACCTTATTTTAAGAAATCAGGTTATAGAGAGAACAAAAGATTTAACTGCTGAATTAATACATCGCAAACATGCCGAGGAAAAACTCAGATATCGTACTACTCTGGAAACAACCATTGCAAAAATTTCCAATCTGTTTGTTTTTTTTGGAAAAATTGATTATACATCGATTCTTCAAATGATGGGAAAAAGTGTCTGTGTTAATCGCGCATATATTTTTCAGATTCAGGAAGATGGAAAAAAAATGTCAAACACCTATGAATGGTGTAATCATGGGATAGAACCTCAAATAGACTCGCTCCAGGGTCTTGAAACAAGTTCTTTTCACTGGTGGATAGAAAACCTGCATGGAAGAAAAAACCTGATCATAGAAGATGTGGAAGAGATGACCTGGGAAGCAGAAACTGAACAGAAGGTCCTTCAGACCCAACAGATAAAGAGCCTTATTGTAGTACCCATCTGGTCCAGGGGGAAAACCCTTTGGGGATTTATGGGCTTTGATGATACAGAAAAGACAAGGAATTGGAGTAAAACGGAGATCAAGTTTTTACAGATGGCAGGAGAGCTGATATCCAGTGACATGGACTGCAAACAGGCAGAAAAAGAAAAAATACAAGCCCAAAAAATTGCAGAAGAACAAAAAAAGCTCGCCCTGGTAGGACAGGTAGCCGGAAAAATGACCCATGATTTTAACAATATCCTGGGTATCATTATGGGAAATACCGAGATTGCGCTTTTGGACAGCAAAGAAGAAGAAGTACAAAAGAAGCTCAGGCTGATTTTTAACCAGACCATCCGGGGAAAGAACCTGACAAAAAACCTGGTTGCCTTTGCCAAAGACCAGGAACTTAAACAGGAGTTTTTCAGGATTAACGAAAAAGTAGATCTTGTTCTAGGGCTGATGAAAAAGGACCTGGAAAAAATTGAACTGAAAAGGGACTACAAACCAGGTGTGCCTGATCTCCTTGCTGATTCCGGAATGATTGAGCATACATTTATGAACATTATACAAAACTCAATCCATGCCATAAGGATGAAGGAACACCCGGTGATAATAATCCGGACCTATAGTCTTGATGATAAAATTTATTTTGAAATTCAAGACAATGGATGCGGGATTCCCAAAGAACATATTGAAAATATTTGTGAGCCATCTTTCACCCTGAAGGGCAGCAAAGATGTTACCCGTTCATATGAAATTGGTATTAAAGGAACCGGGTACGGGCTGGCCAACGTGAAAAAATATATTGACCAGCATAAAGGACAGATAAAAGTTGTGTCTGAATTTGGTTCAGGGACAAAACTTATTATCAGCCTGCCTGTTGTTAAAAAAGAGCTTACGCCTCAAGAAAAAAAAGAATTCATCTTTTCAAAAATTCAATCCAATAAATTTATTCTTCTTGTGGAGGATGAACAATCAATCTCTGATGTACAATATCGAATACTCACCCAGGCTCCCTGTAACCACAAAGTAGATCTTGCACCCAATGGTCAGGTTGCCCTGGATTTATGTAAAGAGAATCAATATGATTTGATAAGTCTGGATTATATTCTTCCGGGGAAAATTAATGGAATGGATGTATACAATTATATCAGGGGAATAAATAAAATAATTCCAGTCCTTTTCTGTTCTGGGAATATAGAATTTTTGGAATCCATTAAAGAGTTGAAACAAAAAGACACCCACATTGATCATCTGTCAAAACCCAGTCAGAATAAAGACTATGTTACTATTATAAACAATCTTTTGGAAACAATAGCTGTTGCAGGGAAATAATGGATATGCACCTGGGTCTTGCGGAGCTACTATATTGCAGGGTAATTTTATGAAAAATATGAGCACAGATTCTTTATCACCTAAAACCTTTGAAATTATCCTGGAAAGCATTTCCGACGGTGTTTTTACGGTGGATCATGGATGGAAAATCATAACCTTTAACCGGGCGGCTGAAACCATCACCGGTATTCCCCGGAAAGAGGCAATCGGCAAACATTGCTGGAATGTTTTTCGTTCGGATATGTGTCAGACTGGGTGTGCCCTGAAAAAAACCATGAAAGAGGCAAAGCCTTTTACCTCTTCTTCCACCTATATTACTACAGCCAGTAAAAAACAGATCCCCATCAGCTTGTCCACTTCACTTTTAAAGGATAACCAGGGACGGGTGGTGGGTGGAGTGGAAATATTCAGGGATCGCAGCCAGATTGAGGAACTTAGAAAACATATTTATGCGGATTACCGGATGGGGGATATTATTTCCAGCAGTGCCGCCATGATTAAGATTTTTTCGATTCTCCCCCAGGTATCGGAAAGTGACAGCACCGTGCTCATATCTGGAGAAACCGGGACTGGAAAAGAGTTGATGGCTCGAGCCATTCACAATCTGAGTCTCCGCAAGGACAAATCCTATCTTGCTATCAATTGCGGGGCCCTGCCCGATACCCTTCTGGAATCTGAATTGTTCGGATATAAGGCAGGCGCATTTACCCATGCTGTTAAAGACAAACCTGGATACTTTGCCTTGGCAGACAAGGGAACCATTTTATTGGATGAAATCGGTGATACCAGCGCAGCCTTCCAGGTAAGACTGCTCCGGGTGCTGGAAAAGTATGAATTCCAACCCCTGGGTGGAGTTGAAAAGGAGAAAACCGATGTAAGGATTATTGCAGCCACCAATAAGGACCTTTCCCAGCTCATTGAAGAGGAAATCTTTCGTCAGGATCTTTTTTACAGAATCAATGTTATCCAGATAAAATTGCCTCCTCTGCGACAGCGTATGGAGGATATTCCCCTTCTTGTGAACCATTTTATTGACAAATTGAACCGGATCAGGGGGAAATCCATAAGCGGGATTGACCAGGGTGCTCTTGCCATACTGATGGCCCACGATTTTCCGGGGAATATCCGGGAATTGGAAAATATTATTGAGCATGCCTTTGTCCTGTGTTTTGAAGGGGAGATAAAAGCAGAACACCTGCCCGGCAATATGACCCGACACTCCATGGCGGAACTGGACCATCAGAATCCCCAGGATCCACTCAAGGCAGCAGAGATCAATGTGATCACGGCAGTTCTCAAAAAAAATAATTATGACCGACAGGCAGCAGCCCGGGATCTTGGTATCCATAAGAGCACCTTGTTCCGCAAGATCGAAAAACTGGGTATTATCCTGCCGAAAATTGATGGAAGATATAAGCGTAAATAGTCTTTATTGTATCTTGTTTTTTTGTCGTCTGCATTCCAATTTCAAATGATTTAGCAGGGCAATATCGCAAAACCATACCATTGCATATCTGCTATACTATCCTTTCCCGCAAAAGAGATTCCCAAGGATTTTACGATCTAATATCCTGTAATACTGTATAAATTATATTTTATGGTTGTAAAGGTTTTCCTGGCATATTGTTTGCTATTATCGATTGGTGAATGGTGAATAAGCAATGGAAAAACCAGGGAGATACCCATGTCAGATGCCCATGTTATACAGCCGGAATGGAAAGGAGCTTGCAAACCAGATTTTAGACTGGACTGCAATTCGGACTGGAAGATCCTGGTTGTAGATGATGAAGAGGATATCCGGGAAATCATGTCCCTGAGCCTGTTAGATGCCGGGTACCAGGTTGTCTGTGCACCCGATGGACTTGCGGGCCTGGATCTCCTCACCTCTATTGCTCCCCAGGTTTTGATAACAGATATAAAAATGCCCGGATTAAACGGGCTTGAAGTGCTGGAAAAAGCCAAGGCCATTCGGCCCGAGACAGAGGTGATTATCACCACGGGCTTTGCAGATATTCAAAAGGCCATTATCGCCCTTCAGCACGATGCTTCGGATTTTATTACCAAACCCGTTGATGATCGAACCCTCCATCTGGCCCTGAAAAGGGCCATGCAGAGATACCAGGATCGAAAGCAGCTGGCAGACTATACCCGGTTGCTGGAAAATGAAAATCTGAAAACCAGCGCGGAACTTATCAAAAATGTGAATTATCAGCGCCGCCTCATTGAAAATTCCATGGACGGTATTTTGGGGTGCGATGAAAATGACAAGATTGTCACCTATAATAAAGCCATGGAAACTCTTTTGGGATATCAAAAAGCCCAGGTGATGCACACAAAGGAATTGGTAGATTTTTTTAAAAGGAAAACATTTTTAGAATTAAAGCAGAACCTGGTTCAACATGGATTTGGAGGCAAAGATCAGCTTTTTTTATATGAAACCAGGATGAAATCCCGGGAAAACAACGAAATCCCGGTCCAGGTGTCAGGATCTCTTTTAATACAGGAAAACAATACCCATGGTCTGGTTTTGTTTATTCGGGACCTGCGAAAAATCAGGGAACTTGAGCACACCGTCACCAGCCAGGAGAAAATTTTACACCAGGAAAAAATGATGTCCCTGGGGCGCCTGGCTGCAAGCATGGTTCATGAGATCAACAATCCATTGTCTGGAATTTTGAATTATATTCGTCTGATGATACGGCTGGCAGAACAGGAGGGCTGGACCCCTGAAAAACAGGATAGATTCAAAAAATATCTGAATATAATTGACCAGGAAACCCAGAGGTGTTCAGGGCTTGTGTCCGGCCTTTTAAAGTTTTCAAGAAAATCCGAATTGGAATATGCAAGTGTTGATGTGTGTGAACTGATCCATTACAGTCTTCTGCTGTGCAACCATAAGATTGAATTAAGCAATATCCGGCTGGAAAAATCCTGCAGTTCTAATATTCCAAATGTTTACGGGGACTTCAACCAGCTCCAGCAATGTTTGATTAACCTGATTTTTAACGCCATCGACGCTTTGGACCACAAAGCAGCCTTGGACCAAAAAATAGTTTTGGACTCCAAGTCTATCAATGAATCAAAGGATTCCAATAAACATAGGACTTTAATTGGCAAACCGTCTGAAGAAGACAGACATTTGTGGGTGGACGCTTATTTTGATCCGGAAGAACAATTGGCGGTAATTCGGGTAAAGGATAATGGGAAAGGCATTTCACAATCAGAGATCCCCTATATTTTTGAACCTTTTTTTACCACAAAAAAGGATGGGTATGGGGTGGGACTGGGACTTTCAACTGCCTATGGAATCATCGAAAATCACAAGGGAACCATTGCTGTGGACAGCTGTGAAGGTCAATGGACCCGGTTTGTCATTAAGCTGCCTTTGGAAGGAAATTCCCTGGCCAGTTCTAAGGGGGATGTAAAAGAAAAGGAAATTGGAAAATTGGAGGGACCCTATGCCTGAAAATAAAGTGCCTGAAAAACAAGTGTCTGAAAATCAAGCGCCGGAAGAAAAAGTGCCTGGAAGAAAAATTGATAAAATGAAAAATGGACTGAGAATTGGCGTTTATATCTGCCATTGCGGAGTGAATATTGCCGGTAAGGTGGATGTGGTTGAGGTGGGAGATTATGCTCGAACCCTTGAGAATGTGGTGGTGTCAAGGGATTATAAATTTATGTGCTCAGAACCAGGCCAGGCCATGATTGAAACCGATATCAGGGAATATGGCCTGAACCGCGTAGTGGTGGCATCCTGTTCTCCCAGGCTCCATGGGAAAACCTTTATGGAGGCTTGCAGACGGGCAGGGCTTAACCCCTATCATTTTCAGATGGCATCGGTGAGGGAACAGGTTTCCTGGGTGACCATTGATCCTGCAAGGGCGACCCATAAAGCAAAACACCTGGTTACTGCGGCCATCAAACGGGTGGCCTTTCACAAACCTTTGATTACCGGCACATCACCGGTTCACCCGGAAATGGCAATCATTGGTGGAGGAATCGCAGGGATGCAGGCAGCCATTGACATTGGTGATTCCGGACACCATGTCTACTTGATTGAAAAAGAAACCACCATTGGCGGTCATATGCTTCAATTTGACAAAACCTTTCCCACTCTGGACTGTGCTGCATGTATCGGCACTCCTAAAATGGTGGAAGTGGGGCAAAATTCCAATATTGAACTTTTGTCCTTCAGCGAGGTGACCCATGTTTCCGGTTTTGTGGGGAATTTTACTCTGGATATCACCCAGAAACCCAGGTATATCCGGGAGGATCTCTGCACCGGGTGCGGTGAATGCGCCAAGGTTTGTCCTGTCTCCATTCCCAATCCCTGGGATCTGGGCATGGTAGACAGAAAGGCCATTGGCAGAACCTTTCCCCAGGCAATCCCCATAACCTATAATATTGAAAAAACAGATCCAGCCCCCTGTGGTCTCGCCTGTCCGGCCGGGGTCAATGTACAGGGATATGTCCAGCTTATTGGCCAGGAAAAATACGACCAAGCCGTGAGTCTGATCATGGAAAAGGCTCCCTTTCCATCGGTTCTGGGACGGGTCTGCCCCCATACCTGTGAATCCCAATGCCGCCGCAGTCAGGTGGACCAGCCCATTGCCATACGTATGCTCAAACGGTTTGCCTGCGATATGGCAGATATGGAAAATAGACCCATTCCGGATATTCAGGACAGGAAAGAAAAAATAGCCGTGATCGGGGCTGGACCTGCCGGCCTTACAGCAGCCTATTTCCTTCGATTAAAAGGGTATGGGGTTACCCTGTTTGAACAGTCTGATCATGCCGGGGGCATGCTTCGAACGGGTATACCGGATTACAGGCTTCCCAGGAATATCCTGGACATGGAGATCCAGCATATTCTGGACCATGGTATTGACCTGCAATTCAATACCAGCCTGGGCAAAGATATGGATCTTGATTCGCTGAAAAAATCTGGATTTTCATCTGTTTTTGTAAGTATTGGTGCCCATTCCTCCATGAAACTGGGTATTGAGGGTGAAAATAGCCTTGAGGGCGTTATGGATGCAGTTTCTTTTTTACGGGACGTTAACCAAGACCGGGAAACAGCCTGCCAGGGAAGGGTGGTTGTGGTGGGAGGAGGGAATGTTGCCATTGACGCAGCAAGGTGTGCCAGGCGGATAAAATCCGACAGAGTGATCCTGGTATATAGAAGATCCCAGGCTGAGATGCCTGCCTATGGAGATGAAATTCTCCAGGCTATTGAGGAAGGTATACAGATTCAATGTCTTACAACACCATTGAGGCTTATGGGCACCAATGGCCGGATAACAGGGATTGAATGCATTAAAAATGAACTGGGAGAGCCGGATGATTCCGGCCGTTGCAGACCCGTCCAGGTTCCTGGATCGGAATTCACGATTTTATGTGATTCCTTTATTCCAGCCATTGGACAATATACGGATATTTCCTGTTTACAGGGCGACACAGGGCCTGAAATTGCCACTTCCAACAGGGTTATTGTGAAAACCAGCAGCCTGGAGACATCGGTTCCAGGTGTATTTGCCGGGGGCGACATGGTGCTGGGACCGGCCACGGTGATAGAAGCCATTGCCCAGGGTCGCAGGGCAGCAGACCATATTCATTTGTTCGTTAATTCTGCTGATGAAGACAAAATAATAGATATCCAGCAAAATAAGGATTCTCTGGGAACTATAGATATTCAGGACACTTCTGAAAGCCAGGTATATCCACTGGAAGCAAAGACTGATTCCAATACCTTTGCACCGGTTCCGGATAATATTCTGAAAAAGGACCGGGTTTCTGTGACCTGGGAGACCCCGGAAAATCGCATTTTATCTTTTTGCGAAGTGGAGCCCTGCCTGACTCCGGACCAGGCTTTGGCAGAGTCCCAGCGCTGTCTGAACTGCGGTACCTGCTGTGAATGTTTTGAGTGTGTGAGGGTTTGTGAGGCAAATGCCATTGACCACAGCATGAAACCCAGATCCTTCCAGGTCAACGCAGGCAGTATTATCCTGGCAACAGGATACGATACCCTGGACCCTACAATGATGAAACCATTCGGGTATGGCAAATATCCAAACGTATTTACCGCCTTTGAGTTTGAAAGGTTGAGCAATGCAACAGGTCCCACTGGCGGGGAAATACTTTTGCGGGACAAAAGTCAATCTTTTACCCTGCCTCCGAAAAGTGTAGCCATTGTACATTGTGTTGGCAGCCGGGATGTGAACTATCATGAATATTGTTCCAGGGTCTGCTGCATGTATGCTTTGAAATACACCCATCTCATCAAGGAAAAAGTGGGTCATGATACAGTGGTCTATGATTTTTATATTGATATGCGGTGTTTTGGTGAAGGGTATGAAGAATTTTACAAGCGATGCCAGGAAGAGGGAACTATTTTTGTCCGGGGCAAGGTGGCAAAAATTACAGACCAGGCAAAGAACCCGGAGGAGAAGGGAAAGCTAATTGCCATTGCAGAAGATACCCTGCTGGGTGAATTGATACGGGTTCCCGTTGATATGGTGATACTTTGCACAGCCATGGAAGCCCGAAAAGATGCAGAGGCTCTGGGCAGGATAATGGGAGTGAACCAGGGAGCAGATGGATTTTTTCTGGAAGAACATCCCAAGTTGGCTCCCTTGAACACAGCAACAGAAGGGGTGTTTTTAAGCGGGTGCTGCCAGAAGCCCATGGATATACCGGACACGGTTTCCCAGGCCTCAGGTGCTGCCGCCAAGGCATTGTCCCTGGCATCCAGGGGAAATGTGGAGATTTCCCCAACCATCTCTTTTATTGATCCAGATATTTGTGTGGGATGCAAGACCTGCATTGACCTTTGTCCCTATTCAGCCATTGAGTTTGATGCCCGTCGCCATGTATCCGTGGTGAATGAGGCGGTTTGCAAGGGCTGCGGCAGTTGTTCCGGATTTTGTCCCAGTGGGGCTGCCACAAGCCGGCATTTTATGAAAAAACAAGTGCTTGCAGAAATAAGCGGCCTGCTTTCACCCGTGGAACCTCTGGTGAAAACTGTATAAAGCCGGATGATTAATTAAAAATATGGATGGATATCATAAAAAAAGATAACCCTGAAAAGGAGAAATAAATGGAAAATTTTGAACCGGCAATTGTCGCCTTTGTTTGTAATTGGTGCACCTATACGGCTGCTGACCTGGCTGGAACCTCAAGGCTTTCTTATCCAGATAATATCCGTTTGATCCGGGTTATGTGCACGGGTATGGTGGATTCCCAATATGTGATCAAGGCTTTCCTGGAAGGGGCTGACGCTGTTATTGTCAGCGGGTGCCATCCTGGAGACTGCCACTATATTAATGGAAATTACAAGGCCAGGCGCAGGATCAAACTTTTAAAGGAGATACTGCCAAGATTTGGTATTGACAGGGACCGGCTGAAGCTGACCTGGATTGGTGCCAGCGATGGAATTGAATTTGCTAAATTAATGACTCGATTCAATGACCAGGTGATGGAAATGGGACCTTGTCAGACCCGGCTGGACCGGGCCATCTAAATATGGGCCATCTAAATTTTTTACATATGAGGGAATAGTGACCATGATATCAACGATTGACAGGAATGATCAGGGTATAACCCAGAGTTTGAAGGTATTTTTTGCAAAGCTTCTTGAAAAAGGGGTGGTGGATGCTTTGTTGCTGCCCATTGGATTGCCAAATTCAACGGCAGCAATGCCGTCTTTGATCACCCGTCCCGACCAGGTGGACCAGGCTATACCCCTGGGGCCGGCTTTTTTTATCAATGCTGCCCGTATTGTTTCACGGCTTTCCTGGAAGGAATCAGGCCGGAAAACCGCAGTATTGCTGAGGCCCTGTGAGATCCGGGCCTTTATTGAATTGACAAAGCTAAAGCAGGGCTCCAGAGATGAGTTGGTGATCATGGGTATGGACTGCCCCATGGCCCTGTCCAGGCCCAACTATGACTTGTATATGGAAAATCATTCCCAGGGGGATGATCACTGGATCAACACCGTTTTTCCCATACCCGGCAAGGATGCAGACGGGTTTGAATTTGCCCCGGCCTGCGCCAGTTGCCAAAGCCCCTTTCCTGTGAATGCAGATCTTTCTTTTCTTTTTTTCGGGGCAGACCTGGATCAGGGTATCCCCGTCCGGGCGGACACCCCAAGAGGAGAAGAAATGCTGGATGCTATTTCCCTCTCCCCAGGGGTAGAATCAGATCAGGAACCGGCCAACAGGGCCCAGGTGATAAAGGGTCTTCAGGAAGATCATGGGGCTGCATTCAAGGCCATGTCAGAGGATATTTCCCAGCAGACGAATACCATTGAAAAATTGAATTTGTTTTTTTCTTCCTGCATCAATTGCTATAACTGCCGTAATGTCTGTCCGGTCTGTTATTGCAGGGAATGTGTGTTCACTACCGATGTTTTTTCCCATGAACCCATCCAATATCATCAATGGGCCGGGAAAAATGGACAGATTAAAATGCCTTCTGATACTCTTTTTTATCATTTGACCCGCATGGCCCATATCAGTCATGCCTGTGTGGGCTGCGGACAGTGCTCAAATGCCTGTCCCAGCAATATCCCTCTGTCCCAGCTGTTTACATCCGTAGCTGCACAAACCCAGGCAGCTTTTGATTATGTACCGGGACAGGATGACCCTCCGCCTTTCTCTGTATTTCACGAGGATGAGTTCCAGGAAATTGTGGGCATTGAGTAAGATTTGTATAAGACCAGAATAATATCAGTATAACACCGGAAAAATCCCTGCACAGCGTCGGGGCTGGAGGAAAAATGAAAGATCAAATTGGTAAAACAATGGTGGTGGGAGGCGGAATCAGCGGAATACGTTCTGCTTTGGACCTTGCCCAGGCCGGATTCCGGGTGATTCTTGTTGAAAAATCAGATCATCTGGGAGGCCTTTTATCCCAACTGGATTTTCAGTTTCCCACATCTACCTGTGGAATGTGTCGCATGCTGCCCATGTTTGATCGGGACCGGGGTTCCCAGCATTGCCTGAGACGGGGGCTTTCCCATGAAAATATTGAAATTCTTCTGTCCTGCGACCTTATTTCTGTGGCCGGGGAACCAGGAGATTTTACTGTTGCCTTGAAACAGCAAATTTCTCCCATTAATTCCGAACTGTGCATTGGCTGCGGTCTTTGTGAAAATGTATGCCCAGTGGAAATGCCTGATCCTTTTAATGCCGGGCTTTCCACAAGAAAAGCGGTTTACAGGCCCTGCCCCCAGTCTTTCCCCAATGAATATACCATTGACACTGCTGCCTGTAATAATTGCAGGGAATGTGAAAAAATTTGTCCAACCCAGGCCATTACCTTTACCGCCCAGGAAAGAGAAGCCTTTAAAATCCTGGTGGTGGATGATGAAAAAATTGTCCGGGAGTCCATGAAAGAATGGCTTTTGGAAGAAGGATTTGGGGCTGTGGCTGCAAGTTCAGCTCAAAAAGCGTTGGAATTGATGGAAGAAACGGCCTTTCATATGATGCTTACAGATATCAAAATGCCGGGCATGGATGGAGTGGAGCTTTTGACCCGGGCAAAGGCCCTGCAGCCGGAAATGGAAGTGATAATGATGACGGCTTATGCTGCCGTGGATTCTGCTGTGGAAGCCATGAAACAGGGGGCATTGGATTATTTGATCAAACCCTTTGAACCGGATGCGGTTATTTCAATGGCAGATAAAGTCTATAAAGCATTTGAGACGGCAACCGCCCGGGTTGAACAGGTGGATGCCCTGATTCTTTCCCAGGGCGTTGATTTTTTTCGTCCAGACCAGGGGACAAACCCCTATGGATATGGGAAGATTCCAGGGGTTGTCACTTCCATGGAATTTGAAAGAATTTTAAGCCGTACAGGTCCGGGACAGGGAGTGTTATCCCATCCTGTTACCCATAAACCAATCCATAAAATAGCCTGGTTTCAATGTGTGGGTTCCCGGGACCGCCAATTGGGTGCTGAGTTCTGTTCCACTGTTTGCTGCATGATTTCCATCAAGGAGGCCATGCTTACCAGGGAAAAATTTGCAGATGTCACAGACACCAGTATTTTTTATATGGATATGCGGACCCATGGGAAAACTTTTGATGACTATAAAGACCTGGCCCAAGAATCCGGCCAGGTAAAGTTTATCAGGTCCCGGGTCCATTCCATTGCCCCTCATCCTGACTCCGCCGCAGGCACTTCTTCTGATTCGAATGAACCCAATATCCTGGTGCGGTTTTCGGATACCTCGGGCCAAATTCATGAGCAAAACTTTGACATGGTGGTGCTGGCAACAGGTCAGAAGCCAACACCTTCCATGACCGCTTTTGCCCATAAAAATGAAATTGAAACCAATCAATGGGGTTTTATCCAGCCCCAGCCATTTTCCATGACAGATACTTCCAGGCCCGGAATTTTTACAGGGGGCAGCCTGACCGGATTGAAGGATATCAGTGAATCCGTCATCTGCGCATCTGCAGCATCCATGGCTGCGGTTGAAACCATGCAGACTGCCGGAAAAGAAACTTTTGAGCCCCCATTGCCAAACAGGGGAAAAGAGATCTCACGGGAAGTACCAAGGATTTTGATCGTTCTATGCCAATGCAACCAGATGCTTTCAAATGTTGTGGATCTTTCGCTTCTGGAATCCATGCTGTTGGATATACCAGAAGTAAAAGCTGTTGAAATTACAGATAAACTCTGTACAGAAAATGCATGGGGCCAGCTTTTGGAAAAGATAAAAACCAGGAATCCCAATCGGATTGTTTTAGGAGCATGCCGCCCCTGGATTCAAAGGAAACAGATGCAAGCCCTTGCAGAGGCTGCCGGTCTTCCTGTGCATTTGACCGGGGCGCTGGATATTTCAGGGATTATTGGAAAGGGATCACATCCGGAAAACAATGGTATTGACCAGTCAAAAGACTCTATTTTCCAACAATTGAAACAGCAAATAAAAAATTGTATCTCAAAGGTAAAATATTATTCTCCTGTTTTACCAGACGGCCTTGAACCCTTTGCCCGTGCCCTGGTGGTTGGAGGTGGAATTGCAGGTCTTACCGCAGCCCTGGCAATGGCAAACAGCGGATTTGAGGTGGATTTGGTGGAAAAGGAAGCTGAAATGGGGGGTAACCTTTTGTGGATACAAAACACCATCGAGGGTTTTGATACCCAACCGGTTCTGGATAAAACTCTGAAAGCGGTTGAGGCCCATGAGAGGATTTCTCTTCACACCCAGTCCATGGTGACAGGATCTGAAGGATTCCCCGGTCAATGGCTTACCCGGATTTCAAAGGAAGATGGAGCTGAAACCAGTGTCAGTCATGGTGTTATCATCCTGGCAACGGGTGGTGGCCAGGCAATGCCGAACCATACAAAACAAGACCAGGCAATATCAGACCAAAACATACCCGACCCGGTAATATCAGGCCAGATAATATCAGACCCGGTAAAACAAGATCCGGAAAATTCCATGGCCAGGCCGGGGATCTATACCCAGAAAGCATTTCAACAGGCTCTGGATGATAAAATAATTGATCCTGAAAAACCAGGATCCATTGCCATGGTACAATGCTGGGACAGCCGGGAGGGAGACAGAAATTATTGCTCCAGAGTCTGTTGCCCCCGTTCCCTTCAACAGGCCCTTTTCCTTAAGGAGAAAAACCCGGATACCCAGGTCTATATCCTTTACCGGGATATGATGACTCCAGGATTCAGTGAAATCTATTATAACCGGGCCAGGGAAGCAGGTGTGGTTTTTTTCCAATATGACAGAGGGGACAAACCTCATATTTCCTCTTTTGAAAATAAATGTACCCTTACACTTTTTGATGGAATTTTGAAGAGAACGATTGAGATCGATGTGGATTATGCTGTTCTCGCAACAGGAGTGGTTTCCAACCTTTCCAAAGATTTAGCGGGAATCTTCAAGGCTGACCTGGATCGGTTTGGATTTTTCAAAGAGGCTGATCCCAAATGGCGGCCCACAGAAGCGATCCAGCCAAGAGTTTTTGCCTGCGGCCTTTCCCTGAAGCCCTGTTCTATTCAGGAGGCCGTAACCTCTGCCCGGGCTGTGGCTGCCCGGGCTGTGGGGATATTATCCCATACAAGGGTAGAACCCGGGGCTGTTACAGCAAGGGTCAGGACAACCTATTGCAGCCTTTGTGAACTTTGTATTGAGGCCTGTCCTTTCCAGGCAAGAATGGTGGACACACAGGAAAGAATTATACACATTGACCCATTGGCCTGTCAGGGATGCGGGGTGTGCGCCTCCATCTGCCCTTCAGGAGCTGCAGTTGTTGAAGGCTTTTCAGGCCAGCACATGCTGGATGTGATCGATACGGCGTTGTCTGCGACACAATTTTTTACCCAGGGGGAGTCTATATGAGTTTAGAAGGATTAATCAAAAAACAGGAAGATAAACAAGGGATACAAGAGCAGCTTGCCCAGGTGAAAAACATGGTGAAAACCTGTATCCAATGTGGAACTTGTTCTGCTTCCTGTCCTAATATTGAATTTATGGACATAACGCCCAGGAAGATGTGGCGGATGCTGCTCATGGACCGGTTTGAAGAATTGTTAAACAGCAAATCTTTTTATTATTGTTCAACCTGTTATTTTTGTACCCTGCGATGTCCCAGGGGCCTTGAACTGACCAATGCCATGTCTGCCCTGAAACAGATTGGTTCCAGGCTGAAACTGAAACATTTCAGATCTTCGGCCCTGTTTTATGAATCCTTTATGAACAATGTCAGGCAATATGGCAGGGTACGGGAAATGGAAATGATGACCCGGTATCTGCTTGCTTTGAAAAGCCCTGGTCAATCCCTTTCTTATGCACCACTGGGGGTCAAATTGCTTGTAAAGGGTAAAATCAGGCCTGAACTGCCGTCAATGGGGGCAGGGAAACTTGCAGCTTTATTTGATAAGGTACTGGACTATGAATCAGATCATGAATCGGACCAGGTATCTAACCAGGTATCTGAACAGATACTTGTTCAGGCACAGGAGGGTTGAAATGAATTATCTGTATTATCCGGGCTGTTCCCTTGGGGGAACTGCAGTTGAATACAACCTTTCCACCATTTCCCTGATGGAAAAACTCAATGCGGAACTTGTGGAAATAGAGGACTGGACATGCTGCGGTGCCACAGCTGCCCAATCGGTGAACCAATTGCTATCCTTTGTTTTGCCGGCCCGGAATCTGGCCCTGGCAGAAAAAATGAACCAGAACCTGGATATTCTGGTGCCCTGTAGCGCCTGTTACCTGAATTTGAAAAAAGCCCAGGTTGCCCTTGGATCTGATAAAAAGATAAAAGCACAGATCAATGATATACTGATCTCTGAGGACCTTTCTGTTGCTGGAAGTCTTAATGTTCGGCACCTTCTGGATGTTTTGTCCCGGGACGTGGATGTCACAGATATCAGTGCTGTAGCGGGCAATAAAATGGATGGACTTACCATTGCCCCTTACTATGGGTGCCAGTGTCTGCGGCCTTTTGCTGTGTTTGATGATCCGGAATCCCCCAAATCCATGGACCCGTTTATCCGGGCAACAGGAGCCCAGCCCCTTGACTGGGATATGGGCGGGCAATGCTGCGGAGCATCCAATGCCAGCACCAAGCCGGCTGTGGGTCAGGCCCTGGTGGGAAGAATTCTGGAAGCGGCAGAGGGAGTTGATGCCATTGTAACCGTCTGCCCCATGTGCCAGATGAACCTTGAAAATTTTCAGAAAACCAGGGGCCGGAATGCCAATTCCTCTGTTGAGATACCTATTTTTTACCTGCCTCAGTTTCTGGGGCTTGCCATGGGTATTTCGCCAGAAACCCTGGGCCTGGGGCTGAACCTGTCCAAGAACACGCAACTTTTAAGCATGATGGCTATATGAAGGATTTTCTATATTATATACAACACAGCCTTGTATCCAAGCTGGTCATGGTTGTGGGCCTGACAGTGATTCTGTCCATATCTGCCTGGGCCTATTTTAATATCAATAACCTCAAGGCTCAGAACATGAAGACCCTTCTGGTAACCACGGACAGGTTGACCAATTCCATCAAGCTGGGGACCCATTATGCCATGATGCTTAACTCCAGAGACGATATCAACCAGATCATCAATAATATAGCCACCCAGCCGGGAATTGAAAATATCAGGATTTATAATAAAGACGGCCAGATAAAATTTACCAATCATCCCGCAGAAATTGATGAACTGAGTGATATCAAGGCTGTTGCCTGTGATATCTGTCATAAAGCAGATCCTCCCCTTTCCCAGATTTCTTTACAAGAAAGAACCCGGTTTTTTCTTTCCCCAAGGGGATATAGGCTATTGGGGATTGTACAACCCATCTGTAATGAGCCGGGTTGTTCAGTCTGTCATTTTCACCCAAAAGAGCAGAAGGTTCTGGGCACTCTGGATGTGGTGGTTTCCCTTGAACAGACTGATCAGCAGATTTTGAAAATTGAGAAAGGCGTCATTAAACTTGCTGTATCAACCATCTTGATCACCTCGGTGATTATTTTTTTCTTTATTCTTCATTTTGTAAAAAAACCCATCATAAAGCTCATCGACGGCACCCGCAATATTGCCCAGGGCCGCTATGATGAATCAGACATGGATATTGGCAATGAATATGAAATTGGTCTTCTGGGGGATGCCATCAAACAGATGGGCCAGGAGATCGACCGGAATCAGGCAGAGTTGAAGAAACAGAAAGATGAATACCAGGACCTGTTTGAAAAGGCTCCCTGTATGATATCTGTCCAGGACAAGGAGTACAAACTGATCCGTTATAACAGCCGGTTTAAGGAGCGGTTTAATCCAAAACCCGGGTCCCGCTGCTATCATGCTTATAAGGGTCTGGATGAAAGGTGTGAAGACTGTCCGGTTGAAAAAACCTTTATGGATGGCAAATCCCATTATGGGGAAGCAGACAGCATTGACAAAGACGGGGAAAAAAATCATTGGATTTTTATTACAGCTCCTGTCAAGGATGCCGAGGGCAATGTTATTGCTGCCATGGAAATGAGCATTGATATTACCCGGAGCCGCAGGCTTGAAAAATATTTAAAACAATCGGAAGCCAAATACCAGGCCATTTTCAATAATATATCCAACCCGGTCTTTGTCATAGACCAGAATACATTCAAAATCCTGGACTGCAATATCAAAGCACTTGAGGTCTACCAGTTTTCAAAGCCAATGATTTTGAAAAAATCATTTTTCGATTTTTTTGTGGAAGATGAAAAAACCAGATTGACGGAAAGGGTCAGATCAGAATTTGAGATCAGTAAAGTGAAGCATAAAATAAATAAAGACCGGATCATTGACGTTGACATGTGGGTGTCTCCTTCAGAATATTCCGACCAGCAGGTGTTTCTGGTAACCATTAATGATATCACCCAGCGCCTGGAAGTGGAACAGCATCTAATCCATGCCGGTAAAATGGCCACCCTGGGAGAAATGTCCACGGGTATCGCCCATGAACTTAACCAGCCCCTGTCCGTTATCAAATCTTCATCCAGCTTTTGTCTTAAAAAAATTAATAAAAATGAGGTCATATCCCAGGAAATATTTCAGAAACTGGTATCCAAGATTGACAGCAATGTAGACCGGGCCGAAAGAATCATCAATCACATGAGGCAGTTTGCCAGAAAATCCGATATAAAGCTTGTGAGAACACGGATCAATGATGTTCTCCAGCGTACATTCGAGATGTTCAACCATCAGTTGAAAATCCGGGGAATTGATGTGGTGTGGGATAAAAATGATAATTTGCCTGATATCCTGGCAGACCCTGACAGGCTGGAACAGGTATTCATCAATCTGATCATTAATGCCAGGGATGCCATTGAAGAAAAATGGGCTGTTCAAAAGGGAACTTCCCTGGAAAACGAAAAGATTACCATTCTTACCCTTCCTGGAGAGGACCAGGTGACCATTGAAATTCAGGACACGGGCAAGGGGATACAAAAAGGGATTGCGGATCGTCTTTTTGAACCGTTTTTCACTACCAAGGAGGTGGGTAAAGGTACAGGACTGGGCCTGTCCATTTCTTACGGCATTATCAAGGATTGTGGCGGGGCCATCCGGGCCAGACAGAGCAGGGAAGAAGGGATGGGTGCTGTCTTTGTGATCACTTTTCCCGTGCCAAAGAATTGGAGTGAGGATATCGTCTATTCCTAAGCGTCTATTCCTAGGAAAGGAGTAAAATAATGGATAAAAAACAATTTTCCATCCTCATCGTGGACGATGAAGAAGATATCCGTGATGTCCTGGAAATTGCCCTGAAGGATATCGGGTATAAGGTGTTTCTGGCCGAAGATGGGAAAAAGGCTTTTGCCGTTTTCAAGCAGGAAAGGCCGGCCATTGTAATCACAGATATAAAGATGCCGGTCATGGGAGGAATAGAACTTTTAAAACAGGTTAAGCTGGAATGCCCGGACACAGAGGTGTTGATGATAACAGGCCATGGAGATATGGCTTTGACCATCAGCAGCCTGAAATTCGGGGCCACGGATTTTATCACCAAACCAGTAAATGTGGATATTTTGCAGCTGGCAGTGGCCAAGGCGGTTGATAAACTCCTGGCAAAACAAAAATTATTGGAATACACCCAGAGGCTGGAGCTTCTTCTCCTTGAAAAATCCAAACTTACCAGCCATTTGTCCTCTCTGGGCCTTATGATTGGTACCATCTCCCATAATATTAAAGGTTTATTAACCAACCTGGACGGGGGGTTGTATATTGCCAGGTCTGCAATAAAAAAAAATGATTCAGAGGCGATGGCCGGGGGGCTTGACATGCTTGCCCAGGCCGTTGACAGGATCAAGAAAATGATCCTGGATATTTTATTGTATTCCAAGGAACGGAAGATGCAGAAAAAATCTGTGCCCATAAAAGGTTTTTTGGAAGATATCCAGGATGCAATGGCCATGAAGTTGAAAAATTCTTCCATTCAATTCACGATTATGTCAAACCCGGCCCTGAATAGAATTGACGTGGACCAGGTTTTTATGATGTCTGCTTTGATTAATATACTGGACAATGCCATTGATGCCTGCCAGGGCGATGAAAAAAAGGAACATCACTTTATCCGTTTTGATTTGGGCCAGGAAAAAGAAATCCTGGTTATGAAAATTCAAGACAATGGCTGCGGCATGGACATGGAAACAAAAGAAAAAATTTTTGAATTGTTTTTTTCATCCAAAAGAACCCAAGGAACCGGTTTTGGATTATTCATCGCCCACAGCATCATCACCCAGCACGGGGGTACCATTGCCGTTGAATCCCTGAAAAGAAAAGGGACAACCTTTACTATTTCCCTGCCCCTGCCGGACTCAACCCCTAGTTTGAAATAGTCTGGACCGGCAGGAATAATCAAAACCAGTGTTTATAATTTTCCATAGGCACATTTGATAAGGCTGATGGTGGATTCCCAGGAGATACATTCATCTGTAATGGAGACTCCGTATTTGAGGTTGCAGGCCCCATTGGTACACTTCTGATTGCCTTCAAACAGATTGCTTTCCAGCATCATGCCTATGATTCTGTCATTGCCGTCAAGGCGTTGGTCCAGAACGCTTTTGAACACAAAGGACTGGCCCTTGAATTTTTGTCCTGAATTGTCATGGGAACAGTCGATCATAACTGAATCCAGGAGTCCTTTTTCCCTAAGGCTGTCCTGGATCTTTCCCACAGAAACCGGGTCGTAATTGGGTGTGGTGCCGCCCCTGAGCACAATGTGGCCAAAGGGGTTGCCGTGTGTGCTGACAACAGAGGAGAATCCATTGGGGTCAATGCCCAGAAAATGCTGGGGCGCTCCAGCCGCCTGCATGGCATTGGTGGCCGCGGACAGGCTGCCGTCTGTGCTGTTTTTGAATCCCACAGGCATGGAAAGACCAGAGGCCATTTCCCTGTGGGTCTGGGATTCAGTGGTCCTGGCTCCTATGGCCACCCAGGCCAAGAGTCCTGCAATATACTGGGGGGCGATGGGGTCCAAAATTTCTGTGGCTGTGGGCACCCCCATGTCATTGATTTCAAGTAAAAGGGATCTTGCAGTTCTTAATCCCTGGTCCACATTGTAGGAAGAGTCCAGAAACGGGTCATTGATCATTCCCTTCCAGCCAATCGTGGTCCTTGGTTTCTCAAAATACACCCGCATTATCAGGCAGATTTTATCATTGATTTCTTTTTGCAGGATTTTCATCTTTCCGGCATATTCCAGGGCAGCGTCTTTGTCATGGATGGAGCAGGGCCCGGCAATTACCAGGAGGCGCTTGTCCGTTCCCTGTAAAATATTCTGGACATCTCTACGTCCGTTAATAACGGTTTGGGCAGCATGGTCTGTGACGGGCAGTTCTTTCTTGATGATGGCCGGGGAGGTCAATGGCTTGAATTCTTTTATATTGACATCATAGGTTTGATTCATGGCGGTATCCTTTGCAGACTTTTACCGCCTGGAGCATACACAAAAAAGGCCCCAGACAATTGCTGCCTGCGGCTTAATTGGTAAAAAGTTAAAATTAGCGCAATACAGGCAGGCAGGTATAAAAATAATACCAGCAATAAAAATAAGTTCTGTCTGATTTGCAAAAATTCATATTCGCTCCATGTTGATTCATATTCGTTCCATGTTGAATGGGTAACCTAAACCATGTTTTTAATTTTGTGTCAAGGGATTTCATCAATGGCATTCATCCGGGGTGAGGTATAGCAGGAGTCATCATTTTTTTTACTTGACAAGGAACATGTAAAAAAATTAAGTAAAACTACCATTGTCATTCTAGGTATCTGAAAATCTAATTAAGGGGACTGTCCATGGATATGAAGCGGGATTATTATGAAGATGTTCAACTGATCACATCGCCGGTTGTATTCTTCTGGTTTGCCCTGCTTCTTTTATTACTCTATCTGTTTCCTTTCTTTGTGGACAATTATTATATCTATGTGGCCAATTATATAGCCATTAATATCATTGTGGCAACAGGCCTGAACCTTTTAGTGGGATATACAGGTCAGATTTCCCTGGGTCATGCCGGTTTTTTTGCCATTGGCGCCTACGGCACTACCGTTTTAATGGTAAAATTGAGCGTTCCTTTTCTTATTGCCTTACCAAGCGCCGCACTTATTGCCGCTGGTTTCGGATTTTTACTCGGACTGCCTGCATTAAGGCTTGAAGGACCATATCTTGCCATAGCCACTTTAGGTTTTGGGCTAACAATTACACAGGTTATCGGCAGGATTGAATTATTTGGTGGCAGAGAAGGAATCCATGTGCCGGACATTAATATTGGTTCATGGATTATAGATACAGACAAAGAATTTTATTTTTTATTAATTACCCTGACAATCTTTCTTCTTTTATTCATGCGTAATCTTATTAAAACAAGGATGGGCAGAGCATTTATTGCTATCAGAGATGCCGATATTGCAGCTGAAACCATGGGAGTTAATATCGTCTTTTATAAAACCCTTGCCTTTGCAATAAGTGCATTTTATGCAGGTATTGCAGGTGGTATGTATGCCTTTGTTTTAAAATTTATAGAGCCTGAGATTTTCACACTTTTAATGTCCATTTTGTTTCTTGCCATGGTTGTTGTGGGAGGCCTGGGTTCCATGATGGGTTCCATTACAGGCGCAGCTCTTCTTTGCTGGCTTGATTTAAAATTGAGGAATATTCTTGATATCCCATATGTTGGAGAGTGGTTAAAAAGCCTTTCTGAAAACTGGTTTTCTTTAACAGGAGTATCCAATATTCAATATATAGTATTTGGTTCCATTATGGTGGGAATTATGCTGTTTGAACCCCTTGGGATATATGGAATATGGATCAGAACAAAAAAATACTGGCGGACATGGCCATTTTAACAAAGAAGGTATCATGATTGATTTTATCCAGATGATTGTAAGTGGAGTTGCAACGGGAAGTACCTATGCATTGATGGGACTTGCCATGGTTATTATTTACAAGACTTCTGAGGTGCCAAATTTTGCCCAGGGAGAAATGGCGCTTATCACCTCCTATTTTGCCATGATGCTTTTAACCACCATGAATATATCTGTCTATCTTGCATTCTTTTTATCCTTTGTATTTGCTGCCATTTTGGGAGCTTTCCTGGAATTTGCCATTTTGCGAAGAGCTAAGGAACCTAACGTTCTAGGGATGATAGTTATAACCATTGGTATTGAGATGATCATTCTTGGGTTTGTATCCTGGAAATTCGGGGCAGAACAAAAAGTTATGCCTTTTCCCATTGGACCCTATGATGGATTTATTGTAGGTGATATTTATATCAGTAAGCTTGATGTGCTTACATTAATAAGCGCATTATTATTTATGATAGTACTTTATCTATTTTTTAAATTTTCAAAACTTGGGCTTGCCATGAAAGCCACCCAGCAAAATTCTGTTGCAGCACAAATTGTGGGGATCAGAACAAACAGAATCATGATGCTGACATGGGGGATTTCTTCCCTTGTGGGAGCCACAGCAGGTTTATTGATCGCTCCCACAGCAATGCAGCCTTTTATGATGTGGGATCCAATGCTCAAAGGTTTTGCCGCCGCAGTGATGGGTGGAATGACGTCTTTACCGGGCGCTGTGATAGCTGCCTATATGCTTGGAATTATAGAAAATCTTTTTGGAGGATATATTTCCATTGAATTTAAGACAGTGGTGGCATTTGTTATTATTGTACTTGTTTTGTGTATCAAGCCAAGCGGTCTTTTTGCAAGACATTATGTTAAAAAAGTATAGTAGCGGGATATGAGATTAGGAAAGTGTGAACAAAAATATAGCACCATTAATTATTTAAACAGGAGGAGAACCATGAAAAAAAAATTAATGTTTATTTTGTTTGTTTCTTTAACCTTTTTGTTAAGTTTTGGGCCAAACCTTTTTGCAGAAGAAGGTGTAACAGACACTGAAATCCACATTGGTCAGTGGGGACCCCAGACGGGACCTGCAGCAGCATGGGGAGCTGTTGCAAGGGGTACTGGTGATTATTTTAAATGGATTAATGATAATGGTGGCATCAATGGCCGTAAACTTGTTTATCACATGTTTGATGATGGATACAATCCTGCAAAAACCAAGGCTGGAGTAAAAGAACTCCAGGAAGGTACAGGCATGTTTGCCTGGGCATCAGGAGTTGGGACTTCTCCCGGCCTTGCAGTAAAAGATTATTTTGCTAAAAAAAATATTCCATGGGTAGGACCTGCATCAGGCTCCAAGGAATTTGTAAATCCTCCCCAGAAAAATCTTTTTGCTGTTTATCCTCTTTATGAAGGTGAAGCAAAAGTATTGGTAAAATATGCCATTGAAACAATGGGAAAAAAACGTATAGCAATAGGCTACCTTAATGACGGGTATGGGAAAAATGGACTTCGCGGAGCTCTTTCTTCACTTAAAGCTCATGGTATGGAATCTGTAGCTGAAGTGCCCTTTGAAGCAAAAGATTCTGATCTTAAACCCCACATTATGAAATTAAGACAAGCTAAACCTGATATGGTACTTTTATGGGTAACACCAGGCCAGGCAGCAAAGGTTGTGGGTATTTCCAAAGCCATGAAATTTGATACCCAGTTCATGAGTACCAGCACCTGTTCTGATTTTATTTTTATGAACTATATCACAAAAGGCGCATGGGAAGGTGTGATTACTGCAACATTTGGTGAAGTTCCAGATTCAAAACTTCCATTAATGGCTAAATATAAAGAAGAGGTATTTGGTAAATATGCAGCAAAAGAAGAGAGATGGGGTATCTTTTATTATGCAGGCATTTTATTTGTAGAACCCATGATTGAAGGCTTAAAAAATGCCGGGCGTGATCTTACAAGGGAAAAATTTATCACTGCCATGGAAAATATCAAAGGCTTTAAAGGTATTGGTCCTGAAGTTAATTATACACCCTATAAAAAAGGTGATATATATTCAAGACAGGGAACATCTCAGACTTTTCTGGTTCAATGTCTTAAAGGCGGAGAATCCAAACAACTTACCGGATTGATGAGTACGAAATAAAAATGGAATCTTCTTTTTTTCAGGTGGACAATATAGCCATCTCCTTTGGGGGGATAAAAGCCCTGCAGGATATTAGTTTTACCATGGACAAGGGTGAAATCTTTTCTGTGATTGGCCCTAATGGCGCAGGGAAAACTACCCTTTTTAACTGCATATCAGGGCTTTATAAACCTGATCATGGAAATATCAGGTTTCAGGGTAAAAAGGTTGACTGCGAAAAGCCTGATGTTATTGCAAAAATGGGTATAGCAAGAACCTTTCAGAATATTGAACTGTTTTCCAATATGAATACAATGGAAAATATAATGCTGGGCCGCCATATTCATATGCAGACAGGACTTTTTAAAGGCATGACCTTGTGGGGCAGATCCTCTTCTGCTGCAAAAGAAGAAGTCAGACACCGGGGAAAAGTTGAAGAGATTATAGATTTTTTAGAACTTCAAAATGTGCGTGATAAATTTGTAGGGGCTCTGCCATATGGTACTCAGAAACTTATTGAGCTTGGCAGAGCTCTTGCACTTGAACCTTCTTTGCTTTTATTGGACGAACCTTGTGCCGGAATGAATTCAGAAGAAAAGCAGGATATGATTTTCTGGATCAAGGATATCCAGGATGACCTTGGAATCACTATCCTGCTCATTGAGCATGATATGAAAATGGTCATGGATATTTCATCAAGGGTCCTTGCCATCAATTTCGGAAAACCGGTTACTCTTGGAATTCCCGAAGAGGTCCAGCAGAATGAAGAAGTCCTTAAAGCATATATAGGCGAGGGAGACTAGACCATGGCAAATCTTCTTGAAGTAAAAAATATTGAGACTTATTATGATCTGGTCTATGCCATACGAGGAGCCTCTTTTGTAGTAGAAGAGGGAAGTATTACAGCAATCCTCGGCAATAATGGAGCTGGCAAATCCACTATTTTAAAAACCATCATGGGATTGATAGAAGATCAGCCTGATAAAGGTATTATTGAATATGAAGGCAAACCCATTCAGCATAAAGATACCGATGAAATTGTCAGAAAAGGCATTGCCTATGTGCCTGAAGGTCGTGAAATCTATGAAGAGCTGACTGTCCATGAGCATCTTTTGATGGGTGCCTATATAAGGAATGACTCATCAGGTATTAAAAAGGATATTGAAAAAGTCTATGAATATTTTCCTGTTCTAAAAAACAGAACAAACCAGTGGGCAGGAACACTTTCCGGCGGGGAGCAGCAGATGCTTGCCATGGGAAGGGGTTTGATGTTAAGACCAACTCTTTTGATCCTTGATGAACCATCCCTTGGTCTTTCTCCTCTACTTGTAAAAGAGATATTTGCCATAATAAAAGAGATTAATTCACAAGGTACTACGATTCTTCTTGTTGAACAGAATGCCAATATGGCTCTTTCTGTCTCGTCCACCGGTCTTATTCTTGAAAACGGCCGATTTGTAATGAAGGGTAAATCAAAGGATCTTCTCGAGGACAAGGATGTCAAAGAGTTTTATCTTGGCATAAAATCAGAAACTTCAGCCAAAGGTTTCCAGCGATGGAAAAGAAAGAAAGCATGGCGATGAAAAACGATAATACAAAATTTGAAACCATACCTGAAATTTTTAATAAAGCAGTTGCACAACATGGATCAAAGGTCTCCATGCGTACAAAAGATTTTGGCTTGTGGCACGAGATAACATGGAATGAATATTATGATAAAGCCAGAAAAATTGGCTGTGCTCTTGTGTCCATGGGTTTTGAAAAAGGCAACTCAGCTTGTATTATAGGTGATAACAGCTTTGAATGGGTCATGGCTGACATGGGTATTCAATGTGTCGGCGGCGTATCTGTTGGAGTTTATGCCACCAATGCATGGCAGCAGGTAGAGTATGTAGCTGATCATTGTGATGCCAGATTTCTGTTTGCAGAAAATGAAGAACAATTGGATAAATGGCTGATGTTCAGGGATAATATGCCATTGTTGCAAAAGGTTATTATCTGGGATACAAAGGGTCTGTCAGCATTTAAAGACCCCATGGTCATGACATTTGACAAGCTGCTTGAAAAGGGCAGTAAAGTCTGTGAAGAGCAACCCACCCTTTTTGAAGATATGCAAAAAAAAGTCACTCCTGATGATCTTGCAGTAATAATTTATACTTCAGGAACTACAGGCCCTCCAAAAGGTGCCATGCTGACCCATAAAAATGTAACCTGGATGGCAGGGGCAGTTAATGATAATCTTGAAATTCGTACAACTGATAATGTTCTCTCCTTTTTACCATTGTGTCATGTTTTTGAACGGCTTTTTACAGTGTTTATACATCTGAAATATGCATATATTGTCAATTTTGTGGAAAAACCCGATACTGTCATGACAAATATGATAGAAGTCTCTCCCACTATTGGTTATGCTGTGCCAAGGATATGGGAAAAATACTACTCCAATATCATGATTAAAATGAGTGATGCCACATGGTTTAAACGTTTTATTTTTAATATCGCCCTTAAAATTGGTAAAAAAAGGGCTGACCTTATAATGGATTTTAAAACTCCAGGGCTTGTTCAAAGAGCCTTGTACAAACTTGCATGGTTAGCTGTTTTCAGGAAACTTAAAGAGAGACTTGGTTTTGAAAAAATTCGTGTGGCAATTTCTGGTGCTGCCCCCATCTCAAAAGATGTATTGCATTTTTTCCAGTCCATTGGAATGAATTTGATTGAAGGCTATGGACAGACAGAAGGAACTGGAGTTACAACGCTTTCACCGCTGGAAAAGACTAAATTCGGTACAGTTGGTCTTGCTATTAAAGGAATCGATATTAAAATTGCTGAGGACGGCGAAATTCTTGTAAAATCGCCGTCAATCTTTAAAGGCTATTATAAAAATGATAAATCAACCAGAGAAACCATTGTTGATGACTGGCTTTTAACAGGTGATGTGGGTGAGATTGATGAAGATGGATTCTTGAAGATAACAGATCGTAAAAAAGATATAATAGTAACAGCAGGCGGTAAAAATATTACCCCGCAATATATTGAGAACAAACTCAAGGCCAGTATTTATGTAAATGATGCCGTGGTAATCGGCGACAAAAGAAAATTTTTATCCTGCCTTATCATGATTGACGAGGACAATGTAGTAAAGTTTGCCCAGGACAACAAGGTCCAGTTTTCCACCTATAAGGACCTGACCCAAAACCAGACCGTTATTGAATTGATTGACAAGGATGTCAAACAAGTCAACCAGACCCTGGCCCGGGTGGAAAATCTCAGAAAATTTACCATCCTGCCCAAACGTCTCTATGAAGAGGACGGGGAGGTGACTCCCACCATGAAGATCAAACGGAAAATCGTGAACGAAAAATTCAAGGATATTATCGAAGCCATGTATTAATTCTTGTTCCAGGCCCAGAGACTGCCCCTTTACTATATTCTTAGATTATTTAAACTGTGAGCAATACACTTCGGCCGCCCTTATTCGGGGGTTCATCAACATGGCTGAACCCCAGACCCACAGCCTTTTCTTTGATAGTTTAAAATTTGGCTTTTGATACATGGAATCTGGGTTCCACAAGAAGAAATCTGCCATTGTCCCGTAACCACTTTTTTACCTGCTCAATAAATTTTCCATGGTCGGAAGTTTCGTGAACCATGTAAAAGGCAAGGATGAAATCAGCCTTTGTCCCTGGTTCCAGTCCGATGCGGTCCTGGGAGCACTGGTGAAGGGAAATCCTGTCTGAAAGCTTATGTTTCAACCTTTTCAAGCATCTTTTTTTGAAGATCAACGGCAATAATTCTTTCTTTGCTTCCCACCATCTTTGCCATGGCTATGGAAAAATAGCCTGGCCCGCATCCCAGGTCCAGGATGGTATCTCCTTCCTGGATATATTCTCCCACAATTTTTCTGGGATTCTGGATGATCCTGCGAATGAAATTATCCAGAAAAAATGAATGACCGGGACTACAGACATGGCCGGTGAATTTTTTATCTGACATGGTTTCTCCCTGATGATTTTTATCAGCAGCAGCCGCCATCGCCGCAGCTAGCATTTTCTTTGCCCTTTATCCAGACCTGGATAATATAGGCGGCTCAGCCAACCCCTGGATTGACTGTCAAGGCTCCTGAGGGGCAGTTGTTTACACAGGCCCCGCATTCCATACAGCCGTTAAAATCCACAATATGGACTTTGCTTTCGTGCATTTCCAGAACATGGTGGGGACAGACCTCGGTGCATAAACTGCACCCGATGCACTTGTCCTGATCAAGCACCAGGGTGGATACCTCTTTTATATGCCTGAATTCTTTCATGGTTTTTATTCCAATGGATGGGAAGTAAATTTTTATTTTCTATTATATGTCAAAAAGCTGAATAAACCCAGAGGCCCGTTGACAGGACCAGGGAGATCAGCTGGACAGGAATATATCGTTTCATCTCTTTTTCAACACCAGTAGGCGAAGTAAAAGGGGTTGTGCCGGTAAAGTTCATGGCCAGAAATGAACTGATGGCCACGGAGAACAAGAACAGGGCTATGCCTGCGGAAAAAGAAGCGCTTGCTGACGGAACAAACCAGAACATAGCCATTGCAGCCAGGCTGCCTGCAATAATTCCCTTAAGGGCAAATTCTCTTACAGGGATAAAGGGCAGAAGTGCAGGGGTAATAACAGCCCCCGACACCATACCGGTCATAAGCGCAGCAAAGGCCGCAAGCCCCCGGGACCAGGCGCCAGAAAATGAAAACAGCCCAGGGCCGATACCCGATAGTATAAACAGAATAATCGCCGTGATCAGCGCAGGCTTGAGTATGATCTGTATTTCCACCGGTGTCAGGATCATTCTTTCCAGAAATGTAAAAGTAACAGCCCGCATGGTTTTATCGGCTTTTCTGTTGTTCTCAAGAAATTTTGGGATATCCCCGGCCCGCACCGGGCCATAGACCACCCGGAATCCTGACTCTTTTTTTACTGCCCTGGCAGCTACCCCGGTGGCACCCAGCTGGGGAACTATTACCCGTTTATGGTCCACGATCTTATCCAGGTTTCCCTTTTGAATCCGGCTAACCAGTTCATGGGTGGCAAAGTTTCCTTCTCCTGCCGCACACCAGACATTAATGCCCCTGGTATCCAGTACCAGGATCCATAGATTGAGGCCTTCAAGTTCTTTTCGAAGGATGTCAAAGGTCAGCTTGAAATTAGCCGTCACAAGAACTTCCGATGTTTTATCCGGGCTGCCCACTGCATAAACTCCCGGCACCACTCTATATTGGTACCGGTTAATCCCGCACCTCACCAGGACTGTGGATATTTGATCTTTTCTGTCCAGTCTTGTTTTTATCCGGGGTATGGGGCCTGCCTCGGTCTCAATAAAATCATCCACATAATTGCAGAGTTTGTATCCGGATTTTTCATGGGCTGATCTAAAATCCAGCATTTCATTCTCACCTCCGTTGAGGTGAATTTTGTCCATGAAGGGCATAATTTTTACACCGGAGGAGGACAGGTGATCCCCAGGGAATGTTTTTTCCCTCCCCTGGTAGTTGCTTTTAATTTTATTCATGAATGTCTCCGCCTAATTTATTCATATACTCTTTCACCTGATTTAAAACATGTTTATCAACACAAAAATAGGTTTTTGGCCCTTCCACTTCACCGCAGATAATTCCTGATTCCTTGAGCTGTTTCAGATGCTGGCTGATGGTAGATTGGGAATAGGGAAAAATATTGACAATTTCTCCGCACACACAAGTGTTGATTTGAATCAGGTGTTCCACAATTTTTATCCGTGTGGGATGTCCCATGGCTTTAAATATTTTTGCAAGGCTTTCACTATTCATATTTTTAATTATCCAACCATTTCCTGTAGGTTTGAGAGCAATCGTAAGCGATCGGTTTTTATTTATCGTTTATCGACTATTTACGATAAAGCAATATTCCAGTCCTGTCAATAAATATTTTCCACCTATTAGTGGAAAATCCTTGGGATAGAACATCAGCATAAATTATGCTTTATCTTTTTCCTAAACCTTTACAGGGATACAAGAGTCTGCTAAGCATTCAGGCTATATACAAATTATGATTGGATTCAAGTCTGGTGATAAATCATTTGTTTGTCAGCATCATGGAAAGGAGTATGACTCAATGGAATTGCGGACAGAGTATTTTGATGACGGCAGTTCATTTTTCGCGATTGACCCTTTGTCAATCAATCCCGAGTATCTGACAAATTTTTCCCTGTTTGAACGGTATAATCAGAAAAATGGACAATACCGGTTCCGATGCCTTTTGGTTGATTCCAGTTCCATACCCAGGAAACGCCTTATTGAGGTGCTGCATTCCTGGGATACCGTTTATATCCATAAAAACCAGAATCGCAATTATAAAGAGTATGTAAAGAATAACTTGGAGTTTATTCTCAATCATGATGACATTACTGTCAAAAAGAAAACCCAGACACTTGTTAATCAGTCCACAGAGGTGATCAAAGAATCCTTTGCAATTAATTTTAGCTCAAGGCAAGACAGCGCCAAGATGGTTCAAAATATTGAAAACCTAGTTTCAAAGGCAATTGATTTTATTTCCGGTCTTGATTCCTTAAAAGGCATTGTAGATCTCATCGGCCATGATTATCAAACCCATACACATTCTATCAAGGTGGGCTGGCTTATTGCCATATTCATCAATTTCAACCAGGAACTGTTTGCCCTGGAGACAAAAAAACAATTCCGGAACCTCTTGATTCAGTCCGTGGTGGCAGGTTTTCTCCATGACGTTGGAAAAATAAAAATCCCAAAAAATGTAATCAATAAGACAGGCAAACTAAACAACCTTGAGTATGTAATCATACAGTCCCACACTGCCTATTCCACAAGCCTTTTGTTTGAATCCGGGCTTCCCCGGTCCACAATGCAGACGATTTTATACCACCATGAAAATGAGGACGGCAGTGGATATCCCTGCGGCATGTCCAAAGACCAGATTCCTCTGATGGCTAAAATCTGCCATATTGTGGATGTGTTTGACGCCCTGACCTCAAAACGGGCCTACAAGGAGGCCAAAACTCCTTTTGAAGCATTAAAGATAATGGCAGGGGACAATCCCTTCATAGATACCCTGAAGCAATTTGAAATAGAGGCCATGGAAAACAAGAGGGTACCTGTCACCGCAATTGTAAGGGATGATTATGAAGCCAAATTAAAGCGCCTCAGGGAAAAAGAAATGCTGGAAAAAGAGGCTGAAAAACGTGTGGAAGCCCGGATTAAACTCAGGGACAAGGGCATGTCCCATTGTTTTGATAAAAAATTACTTAAACGGTTTGTTTTAACAATTAATAAATCAGCGAGTTTTAAATTGTCCGGGCTTTTATAATTTTTTGATTCTTCCTGGATTATTTTAGTGAAGCCGGATATCCTGCCTTTGTTATTGAATCAATTGCCTGGGAAATAAGATTTTCCTCTTTCACGGAAAAGTTTGCCTTTTCCCCCTCCAGGTCTACGATAACATCTGAGATACCGGTGATGGCTTCCAGGGTTTTCTGAACCATTCCGGTGCAATGGCCGCAACTCATATTGTCCACGGAAAGTGTGATTTTTTGATTTGCCATGATGATTTTTCCTCCAGTAAAGGGTTGTAAAGTCACTATTACACAAGTATAAGCGGTATTGAATTTTTGTCAAATTTGCGATAATTATTGAAAATCATGGCAAATTCACATCAAACCATCCCCTGGCAGCATAAACAGAACTGGCAGGAAATTGTTCTTTTTTTTCGCACCATTGAAAATGTACATAAAAAGCGCCTTGAGCCTGTCCATGACCTTGCCCGTGAAATTCGGGGCTTGCTGGATGGCCTTTCAGCCCCGGTAGAACATTTATGCTCCCTCACCTGCCCGGAGTGCAGGGATATCTGCTGTGAAAGGGCAACCATCTGGTATGATTTCAAGGATCTTGTCTATCTCTATTTTGGTCTGGGGATATTGCCGGAAAAACAGATCAAAAAAATACCAGGCCAGGTAAGACCCCAATGCAGCAACCTGACTAAAACCGGCTGTTGTCTCCCCCGTAGGAAACGACCCTTTGTCTGTACCTGGTATTTTTGTCCAGACCAGAAGAAAAACCCCCAATTTAAAAAAACTCCTTTTTTGACAAAAATAGAGGAAATCAAGAAATTGAGAAGCCGGATGGAAGAGGCTTTCTGTCGTATCTCAGCCCCTTAAATTTAAAAAAATTCAGTGTAATTCGATACGGGATCTAAGGAATTTGGACAATTAGACAGGGTTTTGGGATTTTTTTAATATGTCCTAATAGATACAGAAATTAATGCACACCAAGTTCCTTTTCGATAGGTTCCGCCGGAAAAATTTTTAAAAGCGACTTGTATGTATTAAATTGACTATCTGAATAACAAATAAAATTTCTGCAGACCGCAAAGTGTGGTCGAGCTTGGATTCAAAAAAAACTGAATTTTTTTAATAATAGTCTGGGCTTTTAAAATCCGGCCTTGTGAAAATTTCATTATAGACATAGTCCGCACCATTTCAGAATGATTGTCGGTTTAGTTCAATCTCAAATATGCTTGAATATGATTTTGACTTTTCATTTTCCCATATACTTTAATTTTTAGCCTAAGATTGGAAAAACCATCCATACCAGATGTGGTATTTTGGAAATATTCAAAAAAACAAAGTTTAGTTCATGCGGTATTATTCATAGAATGTAGCATAGCAGAAAAGAACAGTCTGTTTCCCTTTACTTGATCTTTAAATTGCCCTCAGATATATTATATTTCTCAATCACATCTGAAAAGGATAGAGATTATGTTATCTAAATTATTAAACAGCTTTGACCCCAAGGCATTGTCAAATATTATAATTGGTTATATCCCGAACTTACTTATGGCGTTGATTCTCTTTTTTCTTTTTTGGTTTGCAAACAAAATGATCCAACAAGTGTTTGCTTCATTCCTAAAAAGAATGAAAGTAGAAAAAGAACCGGCCAATCTTCTACTTAGAGGTGCAAGAGTCTGCCTTTATATTTTTGCATTTCTTACTATTGCGGATCAATTACATATCAATATCAAATCACTTTTAGCAGGTGTTGAGTTCCACGCTAAAAGTGATTTGATATTGATATGTAAT
>Ga0307988_1000194_pt1 | contig 47252 bp, 43 predicted proteins | sample EllFjometagen183_FD_203166 | JGI IMG/M metagenome (GOLD analysis project Ga0307988, IMG submission 203166) | Marine microbial communities from Ellis Fjord, Antarctic Ocean - #183 | ecosystem: Environmental > Aquatic > Marine > Unclassified | place: Southern Ocean | collected 2014-10-08 | reverse complement strand
GCTTTTTCAAAACCTTTACGGATTGCCCACCCTTTTCCTATATTTTTTTCATAAGAAACAATATTAATATTATTGAATTTATTAAGTATTTCAATGGTATTATCAGTTGACCCATCAACAACAACAATAATGTTATTGGTGTACTCAAAAACACTCATGATAACCTCTTCAATAGTAGTTGCATTATTATATGTTGGTATAATAACGCATATCTTCAGCTGATCAAACAATGGTATTATGTTAGCGATTGTACTCAATTATTATGTGGTTTATTTTTGGGAACAAAGATAAAAATTATTAACTTTGTGCTTTTAAGTTTTTCAAACATTTTTTTAATGAAAGAAAAAGTTCCAAATATTAACAAGCTTATAGCACACTGGATTGATGGTTCTGATGCTGACTATCGGGTAATGATGGATCTTTACAAAACATAACACTATCATTGGGCATTATTTATTGGTCATATTGTTATTGAAAAGCTAGCAAAGGCTATTTATGTATAAAATCAAGAAAAACATCCTCCATTAATTCACGATATAAGGCGGATACTTTAAAAAGCAGAAGTACCTCTAACACATAATCATATCGTGGCTTGTGACACTATTTCAAGGTTTAATATTAATGCACGATATGATGATTACAAATAGCAATTATCAAATAGCAAATAAATCCCAATATCAAAAACACAAACTGCTGGATGCAAAATTGTGTATAGTTTGGAATTTAAATTTTTAAATATTGGGATTTATTTGAATTTTGTTTTATTGCTATTTGAGATTTCTGGTTTATCCAGATTAGGTATTAATAATACGAATCACTATCAATCAATACATTTTTATCATTCTGATAAACAGCATAGTTAAACCCAGGTTGTAAACAATATGCTCCGGTTTGCCCTTGTTTGTTAACAGCAATAAAACCAACCTGATATTTTTTATGATCGGGTACTTTTTTAACAATCCGCATAACAGCTTCTTCAACCGCCTGTTGTGGTGTTCGTCCATTTCGCATTAGCTCAACAACTAAAAATGAACCAACTGTTTTCATTACTAATTCGCCCATTCCTGTTGCTGTTGCTGCTCCAACCTCATTATCAACAAATAATCCAGCACCAATAATTGGAGAATCGCCAACCCTACCACGCATTTTAAACCCCATGCCACTAGTGGTACATGCACCTGCAATATCACCATTTGTATCAACACCTAATAGCCCAATGGTATCATGGTATTTATTCGGTTCGTTTTCCCAATTTGGTTTTGGGTCGTAGCCCGATGTGATTAACTGTTCTTTCCATTCTTTTTCAGAGGCAGCGGTTAGTAAGTTTTGTTCTGCAAATCCATTTTCTATGGCAAACTGTAAAGCTCCTGAACCTGATAGCATAACGTGTGGAGTGCTATCCATTACAAGGCGAGCAACAGAAATAGGATGGACAATATTCTCCAAAAAGCAAACAGACCCGGCGTTGCCTTTTGAATCCATTATTGAGGCATCAAGTGTAACAATGCCTTCTCTATCAGGTCTCCCCCCGATACCAACGCTCATGTTTTTTGGATCAGCCTCAGGTATCCAAACGCCTTGCTCAACAGCATCAACAATACTTCCTCCTCTTTTGAGAACTTTCATTGCCGCAGCGTTAGCATCAATTCCATGATTCCATGTGGAAATAATAACAGGGATATTCTCTTCTTCACTACTTCCAGATAAAATTGAAGCATCTTGCGACTTAATTATGTTTGGAACTAAACTTAAAGCCCCTACAGATGCAATTTTCCCAATAAATTTTCTTCTGTCAATCATGTATTGTTAAATAAGTTCCAAACTTAGACAATTTTTCTTGGTTTGTAACCACGAATCCCGTAAAAAGCAATATATACATAACTAAATACAGGAACTATAAACGACATATGAACTCCATCGCTATCAGCAACTAATCCCATTAAAAGTGGTAGTAATGCACCGCCGAGTATCATCATAACAAGTAAAGAAGAACCTTGGCTTGTGTACTTTCCCAACCCGGAAATTGCAAGGGTAAATATATTTGACCACATTATTGAATTAAACAATCCAATACCGATAATTGTCCATAAAGCAGTTTCTCCAGTATTTGTTAAAGCAATACCAAGGAGAACAATATTAATAAGCGCAAATATATATAGTGTACGATGTGGCATTGAATTACCAATAAAAAAGCCAACCAAGTTAAGTACAAGAAAAATTAAGTAAATTAATGCTGAATCGAAATTTGTAGTTATACCAATAGCAATAAATGCTACTGCTGATATTGAAATCATTATCAAATATTTCAAACTTTTATTTATACTACTTAGCGAAATCGCACCAAGAAAACGACCAATCATTTGACCGCCCCAATAAATTGCAACAAATACACTTGCTTGTGCATCGTTAAGTCCACCAATTTCAGGTAATTTTAAGTAGCTAATTAACATGCTGCCAATGCTTACTTCGCCACCAACATACATAAAAATGGCAATCATGCCAAACAATAATTGTCTGTGTTTAAGAGCTCCAAAACCGGGAGCTACTTCTTCTGGGTTTGTAAATCGTGGAAGCTGAGTAAACTTTATTGCAATTGCCATTAAAAAAAAGATAAGTGCAAATAATAAATATGGAATTTTTACAGCGTCTGAGCCAGTTGAATCTTTAAAAAAAATAAAAATTAAATATCCTCCCAAGATAGGGGCAATTGTTGTTCCTAAAGAGTTGAAACCCTGTGCCAGATTTAATCGTGATGATGCTGATTTTTGAGGGCCAAGTATTGCAACATATGGATTTGCAGCAATTTGTAATATTGTAAATCCAAGCCCCATTACAAATAGCGCAGATAAAAAGAAACCATACAACTGGAATTGAGCAGCTGGATAAAATAGTAATGCACCAATTCCTGAAATTACCAATCCAATGATAATCCCTTTTTTATATCCAATCTTATTAATTGGGTCGCCTTTTGTAACTGATATTATAAAATAAACCAACGACCCTATAAAATACGATGTAAAAAAAGCAAATTGTACAAGCATTGATTTTGTGTGAGTTAGGTCAAAAGCCTGCCTTAAATAAGGAATTAGAATATCATTTAACACAGTCATAAAGCCCCACATGAAAAACAAAAATGTGAGACTTATAAATGCTGAAGTGTAGTTTTTTGAAGTGGTAGAGTTGTTCATTTTGATTTATAATTGATTGTTGATTATTGACAATGGTTTTGCCATGAATAGTTGCCGCTTGCGAAGTATGTTCTTGTCTGGTTTTACCAGACTTGAAACGGACTGCAAACGCAGAATTTATAACTGTCCAGGCAATTATTTATGAGCGCTCATCATGTGCTGGCTTTATTTCTTTTTGGGTTTTTATTTCAGTTCCTTATTTTTACTGCTTTCAATTTTTTTGATGCTTTCTTCTTTTGGTAATTCTTCTGGCATTGTTCCCCCAAGTTCTTTAATTGTTTGTCTAACTTTTTTGCCTACTTCAAAATGAGTTTGATTCGCTTTTTGCTTGCCTTTTATGTTTTCTCTTTTTAGTTTTTCTTCAGTTTGAGTTGCACTAAAAAGGTTAGCTGCTAATTCAGTACTTCCCATGTGGTCAAGAATATTCTGACTTTTCTTCAACCCTTTTTTTGCATGTATATCTTTTGCCCCTAAACCATTATATAATCCCATATAACCATGATTCTGAAATACTGCATATTCCCAGGGTTGAATAACTCCTGCTTTTTTAGCAGCATCTGCTAATTGCTTATTATGTTCAGCCATTTCTCTCCTAAGAAAAAGACGTTTGTCATCTTCATTTTGAAGTTTTTCAAAACTTTCTTCTAAAACTTCTTGTTTTCGAGTTTGGATAGCAAAATAAGTCTGTCCTAAAGCGACAACTTCTTTTGAAGAATCTGCATTTTGAACAATAAGGTAACAAGCATATCTTGATAGATGGATGTCTCCGATATCTCTTTTTGCTCCTGAACCAATTTTAACCAATTTCTCTATTCGGGGAAAATGGTCATCAGGTTCTTGTCCAGAGATTTTACAGGCTTGTTTTGCTTTCTCTATTACATTTAGAAATTTATCCCATTTTATATATTCTAATATTGTATATAGTTCTCTAGCGCTCCAGAATTCTTGCCCAATTTCATTAAACTGTTTTATTTCTTCAAATTGTGTTTTATTTTCCATAACATTATTTTTTTTGAAAATTAGCAAAAGTTATTCAATATTGAAATTGCGTTTTTTTTGCTTCCTCACAACTGAATATACAGTCTACATAAGCAGTTTTTTAACAATACTCGAAACAGTTTTGTTATCACCTTTACCTGCAAGTTGTTTTGATGCCATGCCCATAACACGTCCCATATCTTTCATTGTGGAAGCTCCGGTTTCGTCAACAATATTTTTAATAATTTGAGTGATTTCTTCTTCGCTAATTTGTTCAGGGAGGTATTTTTCAATTATTGAAATTTGATATATTTCTTCTTCGGCAAGTTCGGCACGGTTTTGTTCCTCATAAATTATAGCAGATTCCTTACGTTGTTTTACAAGTTTTTGGAGTAGCTTAAGTTCTATACTCTCAGGAACCTCAACGCTTCCAACACCCGAACCCGTTTTTTCAAGTAATAGGGCTGCTTTTATTGCCCTTAATGCGCTCAGTTTGCGCTTGTCGCGTGCAAACATTGCTTCTTTAATGTCGTTATTAATTGTTATTTCTAAACTCATAATTTTATATTTATTATGCAAAGATAATTCAATTTATACATCAGTTTGCTGCTCAATACATTTGGCTAATAATTTTGCTTTTATTTTGTGTAGTTCCATCTATCAAAAATTTTGAGCAAAATTAATAAGTTATATTCAAAATCACTCAACCCAAATTTCATCAGCAAATATCCAACATGGTTCACCAGCTCCTTTATGCCAACTAGGGCAATTACCTTGGCTTTGCGCTGTTACTTTTAAAAATTTTATTGGTTTATTTATATTGTCAATTATAAAATCCTTAATTATAGCACCAGAACTATGTTGATGTACTGTATTTTTTACAATGCCTAGTGTTTCATATTTCTCACCATCAATTGAATATTCAAATTTTACAGAAAGTGGCATAAATATCCATGAATTTTCATCTTGCAAAAAACCAATTCCAACTTTTGAGATATTTTGAGTCTCCCCTAAATCAACAATAGCTTCAAGGTTTTTGCCGCGATACCCTTGCCAGTTACCAGTTTTAAAATCATATCCACCTCTTATTGTATTAATTAATGCATTATTACCTCCGGCAGTATATTGGCTACTGTATTTTGTGCCAAGTACTATATTTCTATTATGCGGTATTTTGATAAATTCAGCATTTTCTGTAAAGCTTTTAACTCCTGATACTTCAGCAACAGCCGTTAATATTGCAGTATTAGTTATTGCAATATCTGTAGTATAATTTATGGACTTGCCACCATTATTTGAAAAAATAATTTCTGTATCATTACTAATATCTCCAATGGATATTTCCATATCGTCAATAAATGTTTTTGATAACGACTCAAAATATGGGACAGGTGTAATTATAAAATCAGTAATTTCCTGATTTGGTCTATCAGATATTGCTTTGCCAAAATCAGAATTGGGTTTACTACCCATCCCAAATATAAGTTCACCACCTTCCATTATCATTTTATGAGTAATGTATGAACGGGTATATTCTTTACCATTGTGCCATATTGTTTGTACATAAATATCATCACCACTTTCACGTAAAGCCTTAATAGTGAAAATGTTATTGTTTTCGAGATGAATTGTTAACTCGTTAAAAAGAGGTGTACCGAGTACATAAATAGGGCTACCAGGTGTAACAGGATAGAAGCCCATAGCACTCATAACATACCATGCCGACATTTGCCCGCAATCTTCATTACCACTCAACCCATCAGGAGCATTCGAATAAAGCTCATTGCTTATTTTATGAATTAGTTTTTGGGTTTTCCATGGTTTCCCAATGTAATTATACAGATAAGCCATATTATGACTAGGTTCGTTACCATGAGCATATTGACCAATTAATCCTGTAATATCTGATTGATGTCTGCCTGATAATTCTGATTCTGTGCTAAATAATGTATCAAGTTTGGCTTCATAATTGTCATCTCCTCCAAGGAGCTCAATATGCGTATTGATATCCTGTGGAACAAAGAAATTATATTGCCAAGTATTAGCTTCTGTGAGCATAAAGTTAACCTGCGTAGCATCAAAAGGCTTAATAAAACATCCATTGCTTTTCCCGCGAAAGAATCCGGTTTCCTTATCAAAAATATTTTTATAATACTGTGCTCTTTTTATAAATTGTTCATATGCTGGTTTATTATCTAAGCCTAAGGCTAACTGTGAAATGCACCAGTCGTCGTAAGCATATTCAAGGGTTTTTGATACTGACTCACCTTCTTTGTCAGAAGGAATATATCCTTTAGTTTTAAAATATTTCAAACCAAATTGGCTAGCATTTGCAGTTTTAATCATAGCTTTTAGAGCAACCTCCACGTTATAGCCTCTAATTCCTTTTACCCAAGCATCAACAATAACTGGTATGGAATGATAACCAATCATACAGTTTGTTTCGTTGGCTGCCAGTTCCCAAACTGGTAACAAACTATCATGTTTATACATGTCGAGCATAGAATTTATGAGATGATTAGTCTTATCTTGCTCAATTATTGTAAATAAAGGATGAAGGGTTCTGAAAGTATCCCAAAGTGAGAATACGGTGTGCATATTAAACGAGCTATCTTTATAAATTTTATCGTTGTGTGCACGATATCGGTAGTCCACATCTGAATATAGATTTGGAGCAAGCATTGCATGATAAAGGGCTGTATAAAAAATAGTTAATTCATCAGTAGTACCGCCTGAAGCTACTAATTTACTTAGTTTGTTGTTCCAAATATTATGAGCCTCTTTTTTTACCTTATTGAAATCCCAACTAGGAATTTCTGTTTTGCAATTCTTAATTGCCCCAGCATAATCTACGGCAGATATTCCAACTTTCACTAAAATAGGTTTTCCTTCGCTTGTATCAAAATTAAGAACTGCAATTAAACTATCACTAATGGCTTCTGATTTATTTTGCCAATATTTACCATTAATAAAAATCCCATAGGTGGTAAAAGGTTGCGAAAATGATGCGTAAAAATATACTCTTTGATTTGCCGACCAAGCTTTTGTGCGCCTGTAACCAACTACTTCATGGTCGCTAATAAACTTAATCTCTGCTTCAATTATTTTCTCACTTACAACACTTTCAATTAAATCAATTAGTAAATGGGCTTTCTCCGTTTTGGGAAATTTGTAATTATGAAACCCGACTCGTTGAGTTGCAGTTAGTTCAACAGTAATACCATCATCAAGTTTCACACTATAGTATCCGGCCGTGGCATTTTCATTTTCATGACTAAACTTTGATCCATATCCCGAATCTGGCTTATCTGAACTTCCTGGTGTGAACTGTAATGCACCTGATGTTGGAACAAATCTAATATCACCATAATCGCCAACTCCGGTTCCACTCAGGTGGGTATGGCTAAAGCCAAGAATAAAATCATCTGAATAATGATATCCCGAACATCCATCCCAGCTATCCTTTCTAGTATCGGGACTAAGTTGCACCATGCCAAAAGGAAGTGTTGCACCGGGAAATGTATGTCCATGGCCACCTGTTCCGATGAAAGGATTTACGTAATCTGCAGGAGCACTAGGCATATTATTTGTGCAAGAACTAACAAGAAGGATAACTAAAGATACCCAAATCAAATTATTATTTGAAATTATTTTTATTGTTTTTAGCATAATAATAAGTGTTTTAATACGGATGGTCACAATAATTAAAACCTAACCTATCATAAATTAAGAACTGTTCATTAATCTTATTTTTAAACAATTCCCAATTTTTTTCACTTGCCCAGTTTACTTCACTTAATGCTGCCATACGAGGAAGTATCATGTATTCAACATGTTCGGGAGTTTCCATATATTCGGTCCAAACATTGCCTTGCGAGCCCAATATATACTTTGCTTCATCACTATTCAATAATTCGGGGATAGGTTCGTATGAATAAACTTTTTCAAGAGAAGTAAAGCCTCCAATTGCCAGAGGTTCATTTTCCCTTTTATCACTTTGATAGTGATCAAAATAGCAATGTGAACCTGGTGTCATAATTGCATCATGACCTTGTTGAGCTGCGGCAATACCACCATCTGTACCACGCCACGACATTACTGTAGCATTGGGATATTTTTTAATCTCGATGCGCCATCCCTGATCCTCAGTTAAATGCCAATGAAAAGTATTGAACTTATAATAGGTTAATAAATCAATGTATTTTTTGATAAATTTAGGGGGAAACATATGTCTGCCAACATCAAGGTGCATTCCTCGGTAAGCAAAACGTGGGCTATCATTAATCTCTAGAGTCGGAATTTTGATTTCAAATATTGAATATGACTGCAAATCAGCATTTAACAATACTAATTGGAAAAGCGACTGAAGCCCATAGTAAGTGCCGGCTATTGTATTTGCTTCAATAATTATTTTATTCTTTTCAACTTTCAGATGGTATCCCTCATCACCAAGGTTTAAACTATATTTAAAAATATTTAAAAATAATACACCTGTTTCACTTTTATCATCATGGCTATCTAAAGTTATAATTTTAACACCTAATATTCTCTCTATATTTTCCGAAAAAATACTAGCCTGTTGGCTTAATACCTCATTATTAAAAATAATTTTGGTATTACTTTTAAAAGAAAAATATGAATTCCCAATTTTTATTTCTTGAGGCTGAGGAATTATCATTGTATTTATTTTTCCTGTTTCTTGTGCAAAGGATGACATTAGAAATGAAACAGTAGTTAATAATAACAATAGTATTTTCATATATTTAATAGTTTTTTTTACTTATTGTCAATGCATTATGAAATTATCAATTTACAAACCCCGAAATAAGACTTTTAAAATCATACAATCCAAACATATCACCGGAGGTAACAAGAATGACAACCACAATTACCCATTTTACAAAATCAACTCCACGTTTAACAGCTAATCGCGAAGCTATTAATGCGCCAATAACTGAACCTATTGCCAAAATAAGTCCATATTTCCAGTTAACCTGATTATACCACAAAAAAACCAGAAGCGTAAAAGGAGCATAAGCAAGTACAACAAAAACTTTAATGGCATTTGCTTTAACAAGATCAAATCCGGCACAACCAACAATACCTGCAAGTAAAAAATAACCCACTCCCATATGTAAAAACCCTCCATAAATACCAATAAAAAAGAAAATGATATAAGTTTTCCAATTAAGAGGCTTATCGCTTATGCTAGCTCTACCATAAATAAATTTTTGTGGTTTATACAGTATAAAAATCAACATAATTAGCATAACCACACCAATCGCTTTTTCAAAGATATCCTCACTAATATCAACAGCAAACCATGCTCCAATTAATGAACCAAATATTGCCGGAATTGAAAGGTATATTGCTTTTCTGGTTTCTAATACTTTTTGCTGCCTAAAACTTGTTGTGGCTGTAAGCGTTTGTATTGTAATAGCTACTCTGTTTGTTCCATTTGCAATTGGGGCTGGCAAACCAAGCATCATTAATACCGAAAGAGAAATGATGCTTCCACCTCCTGCAAGCGTATTTATAAAGCCAACCAATAAACCTGCAACAATTAACGTTATAATTTCAATCAAGGTAAAATTATTAATGGGAGTCAAAAGTAATAAAATATAACTCGTTATATATCCTTAAGGAAGTCTTTTATTAACCGACTCAAATTTGTAACTATCTTTGCAATCACTTATTTTAAATTTCAATAATGAAGAAACTAAACATATACATGCTTAAATCCTACCTTGGACCATTTGTGTTTACTTTTTTTATTGCACTATTTATATTACTTCTTCAATTTTTGTGGAAATATATTGATGATTTAGTTGGCAAAGGTTTGGAGTGGTACATTATTGCCAAGTTGATGTTTTATGCTTCATCAACCTTTGTGCCGTTGGCATTACCTTTAGCAGTCCTGCTCTCGTCGCTTATGACATTTGGCAACATGGGTGAGCATTATGAGTTAGTTGCAATTAAGGCTGCAGGGATTTCTCTCCGCAGAGCAATGAAACCACTTATATACTTGTCTGTTGCTATAAGTATTTTTGCTTTTTTGTTTTCAAATTATGTTATGCCCATAGCTAATCTCAAGTTTGGGTCCTTACTTTATGATGTTCGACAACAAAAGTTAGCATTTAATATCTCAGAAGGGATTTATTATTACGGACTTGAAGGTTTTGTAATTAGAGTTGGTAAAAAAGCAAAGGATAACAAAACTATTTATGATGTAAAAATATATAATCATTCAAAAAATCAAGGTAATTTAATGGTTACAACCGCTAAAAGTGGAACCATGCAATTGTCTGCAAATCAAAAAAACTTAATTTTTACACTATATGATGGATACCGATTTTCGGAAATTACTAATGTTGCTAGATACAGAGTAAATAGACCTTTTGAGTCAGTTAAATTTGATAAACAGGTACTAAATTTCGATTTATCACAATTTCAATTGAGTAGAACAAATGAGGAACTGTTTAAAACTCACTATTCTATGCTAAATATTCAGCAACTAAATCATTCTATTGATTCATTGAGTAATAACCGTTTAACTGCAAATGAAAGACACCTAAATAGTTTTTTTTCAAGATATCCATATTTAAAAACAGTTGATACTCTGATTACATATAATGTAGATGCTGCTAGTCAGCAACTTAAGGATACAATTGTTTTACCACTTATTGATAACTTTGAAATTGTAGATAAACCTGATATAGTTGAGATTGCATTGCGTGGTGCTCGTGCTGCTAAGAAAGGTATAATTAACGGAAATAAGAATTTAGAAACACGACAAAAAATTATAACAAAGCATGAAGTTGTGTGGCATCAAAAGTTTAAATTGTCAATTGCATGCTTATTATTTTTCTTTATAGGTGCTCCACTGGGAGCCATTATTCGCAAAGGTGGTTTAGGGCTTCCGGTTGTTGTTTCGGTTTTGTTTTTTGTGCTATATCATGTTGTTTCCATGATGGGTGAAAAAGCAGTTAAAACAGGAGAACTGAATGTTATTTTAGGCTTATGGATGTCAACACTTATTGTATTGCCTTTGGGGTTATTTCTAACATATAAAGCAACTACTGATGCTCAATTAATGGATACTGAAAGTTGGAATAAATTCTTTAAAAAATTCAATGGAAAAAAGAAAATTGAACAATGAGTGGTAAGTTAAATATACTATTTATTTGTAATAAATCGCCATGGCCACCACATGAAGGTGGCCCAATTGCAATGAACAACCTTATTGAAGGAACTTTGTCGGCAGGACATAGTGTTAAAGTGCTTGCAATTAATACAAATAAATATAGTGTTAACCCAATAAACATTCCTAAAACATACAAAAAACAAACTGATATAGAACTGGTTTACATTGACTTGAGCATAAAACCAATTAACGCATTCCTTAATTTATTTACCGGAAAATCATACCATGTTGAAAGATTTATTTCAGACAGTTTTAGAGAAAAATTAAAGGAAGTACTATCAAAACAAAAGTTCGACATTGTTCAAATTGAAACATTGTTTATGTCGCCATACATTGATACAATTAGAGAATTTTCAACTGCATCAATAGTACTAAGAGCGCATAACATCGAACATCTTATTTGGAAGCGAGTTGCTTCAATTACTAAAAATCCATTAAAGAAAGCTTATCTCAACCACCTTGCTAAAACACTTGAGGTTTATGAAAAAGATGTATTAAATGAATATGATGGGATTATTCCCATATCATCGAAAGACGAGGGATTTTTTAAATCAGAATCAAATAAACCTGTTAAAACTATATCATTTGGTGTAAACACATCCAAATTAGAAAATACCAATCGTGGGGAAAAAGAACATTCTATTTTTCATATTGGGGCAATGAACTGGATCCCTAATGAAGAAGGAATTAGGTGGTTTTTAGAAAAAGTTTGGCCAAAAGTAATTGCTAAACTTCCTCACATTAAACTATACTTGGCAGGAAGAGAAATGCCAGAGTGGTTAACAACTCTAAAACTAAAAAATGTAATTATAGTTGGTGAAGTTCCTGATGCTTATGAATTTATTAATTCACATACCATTTCAATAGCGCCACTATTTTCCGGAAGTGGAATCCGCATAAAAATTATCGAAAGTATGGCTCTTGGCAAAGCTGTAATCTCAACAACAATTGGTGCCGAAGGAATTGATTATACTGTTGGTAAAAATATTCTTATTGCAGATGACGCAACTTCATTTGTAAATGAGATAAAAAAATTATATAATAATGTTGACTTTTGTAATAACATTGGAGAAAATGCACGCAACCTTATTTTTGAAAAGCATAACAATAGCAAGTTGATTGAAAAGATGATTGAATTTTATCGTTCAATTTTATAATAACTATTACCCAAACTCAATTATCTTTGCAACTAATCTGGCTTAACCAACATTAACTATGAAAATTTTTGTACTACTTTCAAGAGTACCATATCCATTGGAAAAAGGTGATAAGCTGCGCGCCTTTAACCAGATAAAGGGACTTGCTAAAAGTAATACAATAATATTATGTGCTTTAAATCCAGATTCAAATCTTGACAAACAAAAAGCATTTAGCGAGCTACAACCATATTGCCATTCCATTAATTTTTTAGACTTACCTTTATACAAGAGATTATGGAATATGAGTAAGGCCTTTTTTGGAAGTCTACCAATTCAGGTAGGCTATTTTTATAATAATGCAGCCGCTAAAGAGATAAACCGACTTATTAAAACCTACAGCCCTGATCATATTTATTGCCAGTTTATTAGAACAACTGAATATGTTAAAGATATAAATATTAGTAAAACACTTGACTATCAGGATGTTCTATCTTATGGCTTAAAACGCAGACTAAAAAACACATCTGCCTTAAAAAAACCATTTTTCAGCATGGAGTACAATCGTGTACTTAAATATGAAAACAAAGTATTTGATATTTTTGATAATAAAACCATAATTTCCATCCCAGATAAAAATCTTATACCACATAAAAACAAAGAAGAAATACATGTTATTCCAAATGGCGTAGACCACTTATTTTTTAAGCCTTTAGATCGCAAAAAAACTGTTGACATTGTATTTACAGGGAATATGGCTTATCCTCCAAATGTTGATGCAGCAGATTATTTAGTTAAGGATATTATGCCCTTAGTTTGGAATAAAAGACCAAATACTTCAGTACTTCTGGCCGGAGCAAGTCCGGTAAAACGTGTTTTGGCACTGCAATCAAACTTGGTAAAAGTAAGTGGATGGATGGATGACATAAGAGATTCGTATTCAGCAGCCCATGTTTTTATCGCACCCATGCGCATTGGTACCGGATTACAGAATAAATTACTCGAAGCAATGTCGATGAAAATACCATCCATAACTACGCCGCTTGCAAATGATGCATTACAAGCCAAAGATGGTATTGAAATATTAATTGGGACTGACACTAAACAACTAGCAAACAGGATTATCGAATTGCTAGAAAACAAAGATCTTTACAATAATATTGCACAAAATGGTTATGGTTTTGTTCATGCTAATCATAGCTGGGAAACAGCAACAGAGAAATTGAATCTATTAATTAATAATAAGTGAAAACTATGCTTAAAGATTTAGTACTGCAAAATAGAAGCTACAGAAAATTCCACAATGACAAAAAAGTTACTGTTGAGCAATTAACCGATCTTATTGATTTAGCAAGAAATACTCCCTCATCAAAAAATAAGCAACCCCTAAAATATATATTAGTAACAAATGAAAATGATGCAAATTTAGTTGCAACACAACTAAAGTGGGCAAAATTTTTAAAGGATTGGGATGGTCCTGATAATAATGAACAGCCACCAGCTTATATCATTATGCTTCTTGACAAAAACATAAATGAACAAGCAAATATAGATGCAGGAATAGCAGCCCAAACAATATTACTTGGAGCAGTTGAAAAACAATTGGGCGGTTGTATTATCAGGTCGATAAACAGGCAGAATATATCACAGCACTTTAATCTTCCTGCAAATCTAGAAATTATTCAGGTTATAGCCATAGGATATCCAAACCAAAACATTGAGTTAACAGTAGCTACTGATTCAGATTCTTTAGTATATTATGAAGAAAATGGTACTCATTTTGTGCCAAAGCGTAAACTTCATGATATAATTATTATTCCTAAAACAAATTAACATTTCTTTTTACTTTTGCAGCAAATATAATGAGCTTTACTATGGTACAAAAACCTTCAATCCCAAAAGGAACAAGAGATTTCTCTCCTGAACAAATGATGAGAAGAAACTATATTTTTGATACAATAAGAACTGTATTTCAGAAATATGGATATCTCCCAATTGAAACACCTGCTGTTGAAAACTTATCAACGCTAATGGGTAAATATGGTGAAGAGGGAGACAGGTTGTTATTTAAGATACTAAACTCTGGTGATTTTTTAAAGAAAACACAACTTGAAGATTTTGAAACTCCAAACCTTAATAAAATAACCACCAAAATTTGCGAAAAAGGATTGCGTTACGACCTAACAGTTCCATTTGCGCGCTACGTTGTTCAAAATCGTAATGATATTACTTTTCCATTTAAGCGATACCAAATACAACCTGTTTGGCGAGCTGATCGACCTCAAAAAGGAAGGTACAGAGAGTTTTTTCAGTGTGATGTAGATGTAATTGGGAGCAATTCGTTAATAAATGAAGTTGAATTAGTACTAATTATTGATGAAGTATTTACCAAGCTTGGGTTTGATACAATTATTAAAATAAACAACAGAAAAATATTAAGTGGAATTGCAGAAGTTATTGGCGAACCAGATAAAATAATTGATATTACAGTTGCGATTGACAAGCTTGACAAAATTGGTCTGGAAAATGTAAACATTGAACTTGCCGACAAAGGACTATCTCAACAAGCTATTGACAGTTTACAACCAATATTAAACCTTGAAGGAGAGCTGCGAGACAAGTTCCCAAAACTACAAGAGATTCTAAAAGACTCAAAAATTGGACTTGAAGGAATTGATGAAATAATGGAAGTTATGCTTCACCTTAAAGATTTAAAACTAAAAAACAAATGGACTTTCGACCTCACTCTTGCCCGCGGCTTAAACTATTACACCGGAGCAATATTTGAAGTTGCAGCCAAAGATGTAAAAATGGGTAGCATTTGTGGAGGTGGCAGATATGACGATCTCACTGGAATTTTTGGTTTACCCGACACTTCAGGGGTTGGAATTTCGTTTGGTGCCGACCGGGTTTATGATGTGTTGAATGAACTAAATCTTTTCCCAAAAAACAGCTCCATTACAACACAGGTAATGTTTGTTAATTTTGGAAAAGAGGAAGAAAAACATTGCCTTAAACTAGTCAAAGAAATTCGTGAAGCAGGAATTAGTGCCGAACTTTATCCCGATGCTGCAAAAATGAAAAAGCAAATGAAATATGCTAATCAAAAATCAATACCAAGTGTTGTGTTAATAGGTGAAGAAGAAATGAAATCAGAGCTATACACATATAAGAATATGGACACAGGCGAACAACAAAAGGTTAATTTAGAACAACTTATATCTATATTAAAAGTATAAAGAGATACGTTTTAAAACGTTATAACTTTCAACTATAATACTGGTTATTTGGTTATCTGATTATTTGGTTATTTGTCTTATTGCATTCAATACCTTACTTTTAACTTTATAAACTTTTAACTTTTTAACTTTCAACTTTCAAACTTTATAAACTTTCAAATCATGTCAATAAAAACACATACAATCACCCCAGAAAAACTAACATTTAGTACAGTTTTTTTAATATTAAAGGATGATTACAAATTAGAATTATCGGAGGAATCACGCAACAAAATTCAAATATGTCGCGATTATCTTGATAAAAAAACCAAAGACCAAAAAACGCCAACTTATGGCATAAACACAGGTTTTGGGTCATTATACAACAAGAGTATTTCGCAAGAAGATTTAGGAAAACTACAAGAAAACCTTGTTAAATCGCATGCATGCGGAATTGGTGACGAAGTTCCAAAAGAAGTTGTTAAACTTATGATACTGTTTAAAATTCATGCATTATCATATGGACATTCGGGCGTTCAACTCACAACTGTTCAACGACTTATCGACTTTTTCAACAACGATGTAATTCCTGTTGTTTACCAACTTGGTTCGTTGGGAGCATCCGGAGATTTGGCCCCTCTTGCTCACATGTCGTTACCACTGTTAGGTCTTGGTAAGGTGTATTTCAAAGGTGCTAAAATAGCATCTGGCGAAATGCTTAAACAAATTGGTTTAAAACCTATTACATTACAATCAAAAGAAGGATTAGCATTATTAAACGGCACTCAGTTTATGAGCGCATATGGTGTATCATCGCTACTTAAAATCTTCCGTCTTTCTGAATTAGCCGACATTATCGGAGCTATTTCTCTAGATGCCTACGATGGACGAATTGAACCATTTTTCGATGAAATTCATCAAATTCGCCCTCACCTTGGGCAAATTCAAACCGCCAAACGGTTTAGGGATATACTGAAAGGCAGTAGTCTTATCACACAAGAAAAAGAGCATGTTCAGGATCCATATTCATTTAGATGCATCCCTCAGGTACATGGCGCTTCAAAGGATACAATTAACTATATAGCTTCCGTTTTTTCCACAGAAATTAACTCTGTTACAGATAACCCTACAATTTTCCCAGATAAAGATTTGATAATTTCGGGCGGAAATTTCCATGGTCAGCCACTTGCAATTGCCCTCGACACTATGGCCATCGCCACTGCCGAATGGGGAAATATTTCAGAGAGGCGAACATACCAGCTTATAAATGGCAAACGAGGATTGCCTCCATTTTTGGTTGCAAATCCAGGTCTAAACTCAGGTTTTATGATACCTCAATATACAGCCGCCTCCATTGTTAGCCAAAATAAACAGCTGTGCACACCAGCTTCTGTGGATTCCATCGAATCGTCGCAAGGACAAGAGGATCACGTAAGTATGGGCGCAAATGCTGCTACAAAAGCTTACAAGGTTGTTCAAAATTTAGAACGAATTCTCGCCATCGAACTTTTTAATGCAGCTCAGGCAATGGATTTTAGAAAGCCCACAAAATCGTCACCCATTATCGAAAATTTTCTTTCTCAATACAGAGAGAAAGTTACTTTTATTATGGAGGATAGAATAATGCATGATGAGATTGAAAAAACTATTACGTTTTTACGCAAAGCTGAGTATAGCATCTCTGATACTCTAATTGAAGAGATTTAGATTTTTTATTTGGGCGGTAATCGTGCTTTCTGCTTGTAGTTGTCTCTTGTCTGATGGTTTTTTGTAGGTAAGCCATTGGCTTCGTTCCTACGCCTACGTTTACCAACATAAAACACAACAGTCAATTCAACAAGCTACCCGCGGCAATCACTCCGCGGGGTTCATACTGTTAAATCATCTGTAAACCAAGCTTTTCAAGAGGTAAAAAGTCCTTGTCATTATGCAATAAAGGAATATTATTTTCGATACAAAAAGTACCTATTAGCATATCAGTTGTTTTTCTAATAGTAATACCTTTCTTTCTAAGATAACGAAAATTATCAGCACTTTTAATGGCAATTTGTTTATTTGAAATTGGGTAACAAATCAAAAATTCGAGAGCAGTTTTTGCAGCATTGTAATCAGAATCATTTCTGAACCCCTGTAATATTTCAGTCAATATAATATCACCTAAAATTACTTCTTCAGTAGCAAGTAACTTATCCAGTTTATCAGTTTGCATGCTTATTCTACCATTAAAATAATCAATCCACACCGAAGTATCAACTAAAATCATGAGTCAGTTCGCATTTCATTAAGATTACCTTCCCAATTCAATTTACCACGTAATTTACGAATTTGAAGCTGTTCTTTATATCTAACCAGTAAACGTAGAGCTTCTTCTACAACAGCTTTCTTAGTTTTATTTTCACTTAATAAAATAGCTTTACTAATTAATACATCGTCAATAACAATATTCGTACGCATTTTGAGTAATTTAATTTATACACATATTTCCATGCAAATATACACATAAATAGTATTATATGCAAATCATTTTTTCAATCTACTCAAATATCATATTGTAAGGACGTTCAATTGCTTCACTTAATTGGGGAATTGAGATGTATTTACTCTCACGACGATATTCGCGCCCATCAAATAATATAAGAAGAGTAGGATTTGAAAATATACTGTATTTAGCAGGTAATGCCGGGTATTTCTCCGAATTTACAAAAGCTAACTTTACTTCGGGGTAACTATCATCAACTAACTTCTGCACTTTTGGGCGCAAACTAAGACATGGAGCACAATTATCACTATAAAAATAAATAATTACAGCAGCCTCTTTAGATATTAAATTGCTTATTTCTTCGTTGGTTGTAAATTCGTTGGTCATTGTTTCTGTTGTTACTGTGGATTCTGTGGTTGCTATTGTTTCTGTGGTTGCTGTTGTTTCTGTTGCGTCAGCTGCAATAGTTGCAATAGACGCAACAGAAGTAATAGTAGCTTTTCCATTCACGTCAGCAACAATAGTAGCCACAGAAACCACAGCTTCTTTTTAAAAATTAGCTTCTAAAAACCGCGCAAAAGTAATAAAATAACTAATTTTGCAAACCTAATTTATTAATCATGTCTAAAATCAAAATCGCAATTAACGGTTTCGGTCGTATAGGTCGCGTAACTTTCCGCAAAATTCAAGAAAAAGACAACATGGAAGTTATTGCAATAAATGATGTAACCGACCCTGCAAATCTGGCTCATTTATTAAAATACGACTCGGTACAGAGAGCTTTTAATGGCACAGTTGAGCACAACGGAAATCATATTATAGTTAATGGCAAAAAGATTATTGTATTAAATGAACCTGATCCAGCAAAATTACCATGGAAAGATCTTGATATAGATGTAGTTATCGAATCTACAGGTATGTTTGCCAATCGAGTTGATGCTATTAAACATGTTGAACAGTCGGGGGCAAAAAAAGTAATAATATCAGCCCCAGCTAAGGGAGAACAAGATGATGTGGATTATGTTGTACTAGGTGTAAACGATCATATTATTAATCGTGATGATGTGGTTATTTCAAATGCATCGTGCACAACTAATAATGTTGCTCCACTCATAAAAATTCTTGACGAAAACTGGGGCATTGAAAAAGCATTTATAACCACTGTTCATTCATACACAAAAGATCAAAATTTAGTTGACGGACCACATAAAGATTGGCGACGTGGGCGCGCTGCAGCATATTCAATAGTGCCAACAACAACAGGTGCTGCTAAGGCTGCCACAAAAATATTCCCACATTTAAAAAATGATCTTGGAGGAGCAGGTTTTAGAGTTCCCGTGCCCGATGGTTCGCTAACTGATTTAACCTGCACATTAAAAAATCCCACTTCAGAGGAGGAAATAAATCAAGTATTTAAAACTGCAGCCGAAGGTTCAATGAAAGGAATACTAGAATATACAAACGACCCCATAGTTTCGGTGGATGTAATTGGAAATACTCACTCGGCAGTTTTTGATGCAAATTTAACCGCAGTACTTGGAGGAAAAAACAAGCTTGTTAAGGTTGTTGCCTGGTATGATAATGAAATGGGCTACTCCAGCCGTCTTGTGGAGCTTATTGAGAAGTTTGTTTAGTGGTTGAAAATAATTGGTTTAGCAATATTCCATTGCCAATATTTTCCTTGTTTATAAAGCAATTATTAAAAAGCCAAAATGGCGAATAGTCAAAATGTCAATGGCGCAAAGCAGCGCTCAGTTCATTAAGCAACGGACGCTTCGACCGTGCGTCTTGTAGTAGTTGTTCCGCGGCCCACCTAACCGTAACCATAGTACAGGTACCGGCTCCACGCTCGCGTAACGACCTCACTCGATGACCACCATATGTTGTACAATTATTTTCGTCATTATTGTAACAGTATTTTTCAATTGTGCTATTATTTGTTTGTTCTCCGTTGCTATTTGTTCCGCCATTAGTTGAGTTAATCATTGTACCAATATTCAAATTTTCTGCCATCCAGCATTGTGTGCCTATTTTTACTGTGTTCAAAATATTATTATCAGCATCTAAAACTTGATTTCCACAAACAAACTCTGCAAGCGGACTACTCCATATCGTTCCATTAAATACTTCCAAAGCTTTAAAATCTGTATTATAAATTACTAATCCCTCAACTGGTAAACTTATGGCATCTCTTTCTGCTGTTGTCATTCGTGGCAACAACAACCCCCCAGTGGTGCTTTTTACATCAAGCATTGCCGACCCATCAGGCTCGCTACCATCATTATTAATTGCAACTTGAGCTATTGTGTTAAGCCCAAAACTTATTAGCATTGTTAACAGGATAATTTTAGTGGTTTTCATTTTAATAGTGTTTTTTAATATTTATGCTATTACCCACTATAATTTACTTTATTAAAGAATATTATTTAAATCTTGTCTTCCAACTATAGCCATAATTTCTACAATGTCATTATTTGCTTTGAAATAAATACTATCAGATCCACATACACATCGTCTATATCCTATTTTTATAAAATCAACTGATTCAAATGAAAATGGTCGTTGAGATATTTTATCAAAATACTCAAAAAAAGAATCAAAATATTTGTTCTCTTCCGTCATCGGTAAATCCACTATTCTCAGCTCTTTCCAATTTAGAATTGATCCAATCGATATGTCGTTGTTGCTTTCTTGCTTGTCTTATTAAATCATTTACAAGTTCACTTTTGCTTGAATATTCTTTATTTTCAACTTGATTCTTTAACCACTCATCATTTGGTTGCGTGAATGAAATACTTTGTCTTGGCATAATATTTATTGTTTGGTGCAAATTTACACCAAAATTTGGATTATCCAAAAATATTATGAATATAAATTGTAAGTTTGGTATACTGTGTTTTAATTGTTGGTAACTATGTCAATAGTTCATTAAAGTTTTATAACATACATATAATCAAATGTTACAAGAACACGATTATTATTTATCATCCTGATAATCAGCCATTTAAGTCTTTATTAGAAATAAAAACTACACGAACTATTGTATGTAATAATACCCTACCCTATTCAAAATACCTCAAACTCATTTTACCATCCTCAAAAACACCATAGGAAAAATGGGTAATCCAGTCACCTAGAATTATTATCTCGGCATTTTCCCCAACTTTTTCTTGTAGTGGGATATGCCTATGACCAAACACAAAGTATTCAATGTCAGAATTAATGCTCAATTTTCGTTTGGCATACTGTACTAGCATTTCATCTTCAGTCTCTATTTTATTCTCAGGTTTACCTTCTCTAATAATATTAGCGTATCTACTTTTTCTAGAAAAATATAGTCCCATCCAAAGTACAATATCAGGATGTACCAGCTTTAACATAAACTGATTGGGTTTAAACTCAAAAACTTTTTTAAGCAGTTTATATCCAGTATCCCCTGGTCCTAACCCATCGCCATGAGCAAGTAAAAACTTGTGACCATCAAATTCTTTAATTACGGGTTTTCGATATAATTTGACGTTTAACTCTTTTTCAAAATAATCAAAGGCCCAAATATCGTGGTTACCCCTAAATATATGTACTGGAATACCTTTATCTGTTAATTCGGCAATCTTTCCTAATAATCGAACATAGCCTTTTGGGATAACATGCTTAAATTCAAACCAGAAATCAAAAATATCACCCATTAGATAGATTTCGGTAGCATCAGCAGATATTATATCCAGCCATCTAACAAATTTTTTCTCCCTAATTAAACTACTCTGATGATTAGGAATTCCAAAATGAAAATCAGAAGCAAAATATATTTTTGATTTTTTCAACTCTAATAATTGTATTTAAACAAGTTCTAAACTTCTTTCACCAAATCTTTAACAAGCGTAATTAACTTAGGAGTTACTCTGGCAACTGCGTCAATTACTTCCTGATGAGATATCTCAATTATTTTACCGGCAACACCCAAATCAGAAATTACTGAAACTGCAAAAACCGGCAGTCCCATATGTCGTGCTACAATTACTTCAGGTACTGTTGACATTCCAACCGCATCTGCACCAAGCACACTTATATATTTATACTCGGCAGGGGTTTCGTATGTTGGACCACTTACTGCAGCATAAACACCTGTTTTATAATTAATTCCCTGATGTCGTGCTATTTTTTTTGCAGCACTAAGCAGCTTTTTGTCATATGCCTCACTCATATCAGGAAATCGCGGGCCATGCTCTTCAATATTTGCACCAATTAATGGATTTGGTAACAAATTTATATGATCAGTGATTAACATAATATCACCAACCTCAAAGTTTTCGTTAACTCCTCCACTAGCATTGGAAACAAATAGGCTTTTTATACCCAATAGTTTCATAACTCTAACTGGTAGGGTAACTTCTTGCATATTGTAGCCCTCATAAAAATGAAAACGACCATGCATTGCTACAACCTGAACTCCATTTAGTTTACCAAATATTAACTGTCCCAAATGACCCTTCACCGTTGAAATGGGAAAATTAGGAATTTCATTGTATGGAATTTTTATTTCAGCATCAATTTCATCTGCAAGGTCGCCAATTCCTGACCCAAGAATAATACCTACTGTTGGTACGGCGGTTATTTTGGTATTAATGTAAGCTACCGCTTCTTTTATTTTCTCTAACATACTTTTCTATTTGATTTGAAAAATTTTCTTTATCATCTCCATGTAATTTGACCTCAATTGGAACATAAAAAACTGGAAGTTCATTAAGTTCGCGAATATATTCAGATTTTATTAATCGCATAGCATCTTTTTCCGTAGTAATAATAATTTTATTTTGTGTAAATTCGTCATTATATGTTTTTGCCACAAGCTGGAGATTTTTTTTACTATAAGTATGATGATCTGGAAAATCAAAAACAAGTAATTCAATACACATATCTCTCAAATACTCTTGCAAAGGATAAGAATTAGCAATACCGCAAAACAGCACTATGGTATTAATACTTTTTGAGATCTCAACCATCTTAAAACCAGGAAAAATAGTTAACTTACCATATTCCAGATAGGAAAAATAAAGACTCTGGTGTACCTTTGGTTTTAATATGGATTCAATTCGGCGGCGAGTTATTGGAGATAAAACTCTGTATGTTTTAGTTACAATAATAATATCTGCACGCTTAGCCTGCGAAACTACATCACGCAAAGTACCTGCCGGAATTAGATAATCTTCCATATATAAACTATGAAAATCAGTCAATAATATTGACAAACCAGGCTTTACATAACGATGCTGAAACGAATCATCTAATAGTAATACATCCAAATTGTAATCATCTTGCATCAAATTCTTTATCCCAGTACGCCTATTTTCGCATACTGCAACTTTCAAGCTTTTTTTAAATTTATTATAATATTGCATGGGTTCATCGCCAATATCCTTATGTCCTGAATCCTCATTTGCAGTCAAATATCCTTTAGTATTTCTACCATATCCCCTACTTAATGCAGCAAGTTTATAGTTTTCAGATAATAATCTAATCAAATATTCAACCATGGGGGTTTTACCTGTTCCTCCAAGACTTAAATTTCCAACTCCAATAATTGGGATATGGAACGACTTTGATTTAAGTATATTTACATTAAACATCCAGTGTCGGGTTCGCACAACAAGCCCATACATACATGCAAAAGGTAATAATAACACTTTCCAGAAATCCATAATTTAAAAAAGCTTGTTTTGCGAAATTCTAACAATAATCCTTTACATAAAAACTCTATTTTTGCACCTTGTCAATAAAATATTTGTCTAAATTACATTTTTTTATTAAAGGGAGCCCTAAAGTTGCGTTAACATATAAACAAAAAACTATGCTTATTAAAGATATTACCAACTATTTGGAAGAATTTGCACCTCTTAGCTTACAAGAGTCATATGATAATTCAGGACTATTAATAGGTTCATCAACAAAAAAAGTAAATAAAATTCTAATAACACTAGATGTTACTGAAGAAGTAATTAATGAAGCTGTAAATAAAAAGTGCGAACTAATAATTGCTCACCACCCAATTATTTTTAAAGGAATAAAGAAATTAACAAGCAGCAACGTAACCGAGAAACTTGTTGTAAAAGCAATTAAAAAAGACATAGCAATATATGCAATCCATACAAATTTAGATAATGTAATTGGAGGAGTAAATAGCATACTTGCTAATAAATTAGGAATAAAAAATACAAATATATTATCACCAAAAAAAAGTGGTCTTTATAAAATTATTTGTTACTGTCCAATTGAATTTACTAAAAGTCTTCAAAATGCAATGTTTAATGCAGGTGCCGGTAATATTGGAAACTATGATAGCTGTAGCTTTACTTCCGAGGGTGCCGGCACCTTTAAACCTCTAGCAGGTAGCAACCCTTTTGTGGGGAAGGAAAACAGACTTCACAATGAAAAAGAAAATCGCATTGAGGTTATTCTTCCAGAATACAGATTAAATAATGTAATTAATGCCATGAAAAATGCACACCCATATGAAGAACCGGCTTTCGACGTATACGCTTTGTACAATACAAATACTATGGTTGGAAGTGGGCTAATTGGAGAACTAGATAATGCTACCCCAATTAAAGAGTATTTAAAAACAGTAAAGCAAATACTAGGCACAAAATATATTAAGCATAATAAATTGATTGACAGACCTGTTAAAAAAGTTGCAATTTGTGGAGGTAGTGGTAGTTTTTTGATTGATGCAGCTGCGCAAAATAAAGCTGATTTATTTATTACAGCAGATATTAAATATCACGAATATTTTGAACATACTGAAACCATGACAATTGCAGATGCAGGACACTATGAAACAGAACATCCTGTAAAAGAATTAATATATGCATTATTAAAGGAAAAATTTCCTAATTTTGCACTCCGAATTTCAGAAGAGAATGCTAATCCCATTTCTTTTATGTAATAAACTGAAAATAATGTTATTATGGCTAAAGCAAAAGTTAAAAAAGATGAAGATGTTAGTGTTGAGCAAAAACTAATTGCACTATATACATTACAAGAAATCGACTCGCAAATCGACAAAATAAAAATTATTAGAGGAGAATTGCCACTAGAAGTGGAAGATCTTGAAGATGAAATAGCAGGTTTAGAAACTCGTATTTCTAACTTTCATGAGGAAGAAGAAAAATTTAATAATTTAATTCTTGAACAAAAAGGTGCTATAAAAGATAGTGAAGCCCTACTAATAAAATACAAGGATCAACAGATGAATGTTAGAAATAACAGAGAATATGATTCGCTTACAAAAGAATTAGAATTTCAAACTTTGGAAATTGAGCTTTCTGAGAAGAAAATTAAGGAAGTAGTGTACAAAATTGAGCTTACAAATAAAGAAGTTCAAGTTGCAGAGGAAAAGTTAAAAAATAAAATACTTGACTTAGAAGCAAAAAACAAAGAATTAAGTGACATTGTAAAAGAAACAGTGTTAGAGGAAGAAAGGCTTATAAATACGTCTGCCCAAAATGAGAATTTCATCGAGGATAGATTATTAACAGCATATAAACGGATTAGGAAAAGTGCTCGTAACGGGTTGGCTGTAGTTCAAATTGAACGAGATGCTTGTGGAGGATGTTTTAATAAAATACCACCTCAACATCAATTGGATATTCGTGTTCATAAGAAAGTAATTGTTTGTGATTATTGTGGTCGAATTCTTGTGGATAAAGAGGTTGTTGATATTGTTGTAGAAAGCTTGAAGTAGTGATTTGTTAATACCTAATTAACTTGTGTTTTTATTCTTTCTTGCAAAAAGGAAAAATATTTAATACTACCAAATTGTATAAAGGAGTGTGATTTTCACATTCCTTTTTTTTGTGCATCCATATTTCAATGTATATTTGCTGTAACAATAGGGTTGTACTTTAGCAACTTTAGTAAAGATAATTTTGATGCGTAATTCTTTAAAAAAGATTATATTTGTTCTTGCTATTTTGCTAATAGCAACGGGCATTAAAGCGCAAACAGTTATTATTAACGATAATTGCAAAGATGCTTATTCAAATATTCTTTCGCTAAAATTTGAAGATGCTCAATTATTAATTTCAGCCGAAAAGATACAGAACCCTAGTAATATTTATATATTATACCTTGAGAACTACATCGATTTTTTAAAAGTAACAATTAGTGAAGATCAAGAATTGTTTCAGCTACTTAAAGAAAAAGTTAGCGTCCGAATAAATAAAATTGAGAAACTTGATGACACTTCTGTTTACAAGAAATATTTGATTGGAAATATCAATCTGCAATGGGCAACTGCCAGAGTAAAATTTGGCGAATATGCAACCGCAGCTTTCGAAATAAATAGGGCCTACCGTTTGCTAGAATTAAATAATGAAGAGTTTCCAGAATTTATGCCAAACTCAATAACTCTAGGCATTCTACATATTATGATTGGAATTATCCCTGATTCATACAATTGGATATTAAATTTAATTTCAATGCATGGTGATGTTATTCAAGGTCAAAATGAATTGAAATTTGCATTGGAAGAATGTGAAAATAATTCCCAATATATTTTTCTGAAAGATGAAGTGTTATTTTACATGGGTATGATTAACCTTAGCCTTAACCCTGATAAAAACTTTGGTAATTATTTACTTTCAAAACTTAAACATACAAATAACAAAAACCTGCTTCTAAAATACTTAGCCATTAACACAAATATGAAAATGGGCAATAATAAAGAAGCTCTAAAAATATTTTCTACAATTGATACAAATCAAAACTACTATACATTTTACTACCTTAATTATTTGCATGGTGAGTGTTTACTAAGAAATATGAATACTACTATGGCAAAACAACAATTCAAAATATTTTTGAATGATTTTACAGGGCAAAATTATATTAAACGAGGTTGGCAAAAAACGGGATGGGCAAACCTTATAGAGGGTGATACAGCATCTTATCAAAATGCAATGCACAATGTATTATCCCATGGAAATACCAATATTGATGCTGATAAAAATGCGGAAAGCACAGCAAAAAGCAAAACTATTCCAAATATTGACCTCCTAAAATGCAGATTATTATTTGATGGTGGTTATTATTTTAAAGCAAGAAGTATTCTTAAAAATATTAATTATGATTCACTTTCGTCGGAAGAAAGAGCTGAAGTAAGTTATAGATTTGGACGAATTGAGCAAAGACTAGATAATACTATTGATGCAAAAATATATTACAAACAAACCATAGAAACAAGTAGTTCATTTACAACATATTATGTTGCTAATTCTGCATTATTACTTGGTAATATATATGAAGTTGAAAGTGATACAATTAGAGCCATTCATTATTACAATGTGTGTCTGAGTTTAGAATTTAACCAATATCGCAATAGTATTAGAGGTAAAGCCAAACAAGGCTTAAATAGGGTTAGCAATATATCTGATTAATTATTAAGCAATAATAAACTCTTCAACAATCACTGGAAAATGCTCATACTCTAGCAAATGTATTTTTTTGGCAAGACTTTGTGGAGTTTCATCATTGCTAATTTCAACATCTGCCTGAAAAATTATCTGACCTTCATCATAGAGTTTATTCACCTTATGTATAGTAATCCCCGATTTTGTGTCACCAGCTGCAATAACAGCTTCATGTACACGCATCCCATACATACCTTTGCCTCCATAATTTGGTAATAAAGCAGGATGTATATTTATTATTCTATTCTCAAAAATATTAATCAATGACTCAGGAACTAACCATAAAAAGCCTGCAAGTACAATTAAATCAATATTGTAATTTTTAAGATTATCTATTACCTTATTGGTATTGTAAAAGGCATCACGACTAATAACATGTACATCAATGAATAAACTATGTGCCCTATTTATTACCCCTGCATTTTTATTGTTGGTAAAAACAACCTTAACTTGTACAACATTACTATCCTCAAAATATTTTATAATACGCTCGGCATTTGTGCCATTTCCTGAAGCGAATATCGCAATATTTTTCATTATTACTTACTTTAAGTTGCTCTCGCAGATGAAAAACAAAAATAGCTTAATTTATGTGAAGATGATGGTGGATATTGTAAAAGTCTTCAGCTTTGCAGTCAGTATATTGATGCCAACTCAACCTCAACTCTCAATCTTAATCTTTTTTCTAATAAAATCACAGTAGAACCATTAATGAGTCTAGTCTAAGAACAGGCAATTTTCACAAAAAGAGTTATTTTGAGGGATATTTTAATTTTTTGAAATTCAGTGATGCCTTAGCATCAGTAAATTGAAAAAAGTGAAAATAGTACCAAAAGAAACTTTTTTGATTTTGTTTGTTTTTAGACTGGACTCATTAATTATACCTTAAACTGTAAAAGGAGTGCGGCAGCGATAGGAGTGGCAGCTTGTTGAAATACCAATGGGAATTTTGTTAGCAGAAAGGGGCAATCAGAGTGAGCCCCCTTACTGATTACAAAAACCCAATTGGTATAAAACAACTATAATGTATAGCGCGTATGTCCGCCAAAAAAAACACATAAAACCAACCAACTTATTTTGATTACCTAAATGATATTAAGCACTGAAAAACAATGTGTTAAAAACTTTATTATATTGGCATATTGAAAATATTTTGTTTTTATTGCTTTTTAGTACATAAATACCGTTCTTTGCAGCTAGTTTAACCAAAAAATTATAGAAATGTCAGATGTACGTTCAAAAGTAGTAGGTATTATAGTTGATAAGCTTGGAGTTGAAGAAAGTGAAGTAACTAACGAAGCAAGTTTCACCAATGACCTTGGTGCAGATTCTCTTGATACTGTTGAGTTGATTATGGAATTTGAAAAAGAATTCAATATTTCAATTCCTGATGAAGAAGCTGAAAAGATTGAAACAGTAGGAAATGCTGTTAGTTACATAGAAGAACACCAGTAGAAAATAATAATTTTATGGAGTTAAAGCGAGTTGTTATAACAGGACTTGGAGCGATAACTCCAATTGGTAAAAATGTTGATGATTATTGGACTTCTTTGCTTGCAGGAGTAAGTGGAGCTGGTCCAATAACCATTTTCGACACAACTAAATTTAAAACTAAATTTGCTTGTGAAGTTAAAAACTTTGATGCCAAGGAGTATTTCGACCGCAAAGAGGCCAGAAAGCACGATCGTTACGCACAATTTGGATTAATTGCTGCGCAGCAGGCAATTGAGGATTCTGGATTATTAGAGGATTCCTCTATTGACCGCAATCGCATTGGAGTTATTTGGGCATCTGGTATTGGAGGGTTAAGTACTTTTCAACAATCGGTAACCGAATTTAACCAAGGTGATGGCACTCCCAGATTTAATCCATTTTTCATTCCTAAAATGATTGCAGATATTGCTGCTGGACATATTTCAATTAAAAATGGCTTTAGAGGACCTAATTTTGCTACAGTAAGTGCCTGTGCATCATCCGCTAATGCCTTATCTGATGCTTATAACTATATTCGTTTGGGTAAAGCTAATGCATTTGTTACTGGAGGCTCTGAGGCTGCCATTAGCAAAAGTGGTGTTGGTGGTTTTAATGCAATGCATGCCATATCTACCAGAAATGATGATCCAGAAACAGCTTCTCGCCCATTTGATAAAAACCGCGATGGTTTTGTTATGGCCGAAGGTGGTGGTGGTGTCATTTTTGAAGAGTTGGAACATGCTCTTGCAAGAGGTGCAAAAATTTATGCTGAGGTTGCAGGAGCAGGTTTATCAGGTGATGCTTATCACATGACTTCGCCACATCCTGAAGGATTGGGAGCACAACTTTGTATGAAGGCGGCAATTGAAGACGCCGAAATAAATATTGAAGATATTGATTATATAAATACTCATGGAACATCAACGCCAGCTGGTGATATTGTTGAGCCTAAAGCAATTGTTAGTCTTTTTGGCGAGCATGCGTATAAGTTAAATATTAACTCAACAAAATCGATGACTGGCCATTTACTTGGTGGTGCTGGAGCTGTTGAAGCAATATCAACAATTCTGTCTGTTAAAAATGATATAATTCCTCCTACAATTAATCATTTTACTGATGATCCTGATATCGACAGTAAACTTAATTTTACTTTTGATAAGGCTCATGAACGTGTTGTTAATTATGGTTTAACCAATACTTTTGGTTTTGGTGGACATAATGCCTCACTTATTTTCAAGAAGTTTAAAATATAAAACTTCCCACTTTGCTTATTTGTAATAAACTACGAATTTATTTGTCTGCCGATAAAAAACTTTATCAGTCGGTTAAAAATATTTTTGGCTATTATCCAGGTAATATTCACTTATACAAATTAGCATTTAGACATAAGTCGGCTGCCACAAAAACACTTAATGGCATACGATTAAATAACGAACGTCTTGAGTATCTTGGAGATGCAATATTGAGTGCAGTTGTCGCCGATTTCCTATTTAAATCATTCCCATATAAAAATGAAGGTTTTTTAACTGAGATGCGATCTAAAATTGTTAGTCGTGTTTCACTTAATAAATTATCATTAAAGCTAGGATTACATCAGTTAATAATGATGGGAACATCACCTTCCTCCAAAGCAAAATCAGCTGGCGGTGATGCATTTGAGGCTATTATTGGCGCTTTATATCTTGATAAGGGGTACGATTTTACAAAAAAAGTTATTATCACCCGAATAATAAATGTACATTTCGATATTGACCAATTAATAACTTCTGAAATTAGCTATAAAAGTAAGCTAAATGAGTGGGCTCAAAAAGAAAAACGCAATGCTGTTTTTAAAGTTGAAGAAGAAATTGGCGAAAAGCATAAAAAGCAATATGTTGTAGCAGTTGTTATTGATAATGAGATAATTGCACGCTCACAAGACTTTTCGATAAAGGGTGCCGAGAATCTTGCAGCAGAAAAATCTTGGGCAATTTTACAACAAAATCTAAAAAAGGAATATGATGCTTGAGTTATAACATTTTTATAATGTATAATTCTGACGTTATATCATTGCACTATTATAAAAATCTTATTACTTTTAACCTTTAATTCTTCAAATTTTATTATGTGGAAAAAATATTTTCTGTTATTGTTTCTGATTAGTAGTATAATTGGTATTAAGGCGCAAATTTTTGAAAGAGTAGAAACTACTTTTACTGGTGTTATGCAGCCTGTTTCTACATGGGTTGACTATGGTGAAACGCATAAACTTGTGGCTTATTTAGCAGGCAACTATTATAATAATAATTCTCATTTTGTTATTTCTCAAACAAATTCTTATTATAGTAAAAATAAATTTAAACATACTTCTAATATTCTACCTGCTATTTACAGAGGTGATGCTGCAAGTGCCGATTATGATGATGATGGTGACGATGATATTATTGTAACGGGTATTCAAAGTAATAACCAATTATTAATGCGGTTGTATCGTAACGATGGAGGAAATAGATTTACAGCAATTAAGGAAATTTTTACGCCAACCACTGATGGATCAGTTGAATGGGGTGATTTTGATAATGATAATGATCTTGATATTTTGGTTACAGGTAAACAGTTTAATAACCAATTATCAACAATTATTTACAGGAATGATAATGGAATATTTTCTCAAACAGATCCTGGATTACCGGGTGTTTATAATGGAAATGCCACTTGGGGTGATTTTGATAATGATAATTATCTAGACATATTAATTACTGGAAATATTGGTGGAAACCCTTATACTGCTGTTTATAAAAATATAAAGAGTAGTTATCAAAGAGTTGCCCAGCAATTTATTCCGCTTATGAATAGTGATGGGGCATGGGGTGATCTTGATAATGATGGATTTATTGATTTTATAGTGAGCGGTGAAACCATTGATGATTATCCTGTTTGTATAATTTATAAAAATCAATCAGGATTATTTTTTAAAGATGTTGCCGTCTCAATTAGACCGCTTAAAGGGTGTAGTATTGATCTGGGCGATTATGATAATGATAACGATCTGGATATTATTATGACTGGCGAATCATTAGAACGCTCGTACACTAATATTTACGAGAATAAATTAGGTTTAGATTTTGAAAATATTGTTGCAGGACTACCCGGTGTTGCTGATGGAAATGCTCAATGGGGTGACTTTGATAAAGATGGTGATTTAGATATACTATTATCAGGAGTAACAATTTGTTATGATTTTATTGGTGATATTTATGTAAATTCACTCGATCCGCCTGAAAAGGAAATGGGGACAAGCATCTTTATTAATTCACCAATGCCTAGTGTAAAAATAGGACCATATTATTATTATATTTTTTCATCATGTTATTGTGATCCAACAGGTGGTAATAACAATGCATATCATATGTATGTAAGTAATATACATTTACAAAACAAAAGGTATGAGCTTAATTATAAATTTAACGACCTATTAGTTAAACAGGTACCAAACTGGGGTGATACTGATAGGGGTTACCGTACATCCAATGGTTTTGAAACAAAAGCAAAAGCACAAGCATCCCGAAAACAAGTTGTTGAATCGTATAAGTCAACAAATTTTATTATTCATGAGTTGAATTGGTGATATTTAAAAAAATGTATTTTGCAAGATACGTTTTGCAATTTATTTGTATTTTTGCAAAAAACACTTTGCATTATGGATAAATGATGCATATATTGCAGCTGCTAATATCGAATTTGCACATAGAAACACAATTCCACTTTGGCTGTTTGGGTTTTTATATTAATACCCTAAACAAATTCCCAACCCATGTGCAGTATTAACAAGGGCGTTATCTTTTGTTACAAGATTAGGTTGTGAAATTGCCTCTTTTAATTTAACAGAAGTAAATTCTGGATGGCGATAGGCAACCATTTTACCAAAATCACCTGCAATTGCAAGTTCCATTGCCTTTACACCCATCTGAGCCGAAAGTACTCTGTCGTAAGCAATTGGAATACCACCACGTTGCAAATGACCCAGTATTGTTTCGCGCATGTCATGCTTGAAACCTGCATCAGATAGTTGCTTGATAAATTGCTGCGAAATACCACCAAGTTTTATATTTTGGTAACCTATTTCGGTATTTTCTTTGGATACTATGCTTCCATTTTCAGGATATGCTCCTTCCGAAATTACCACAACAGCAAAGCCTCTATCTTTATGAAAACGCTTTTCCAGAGCTTCTTTTACTTTTTTAATGTCATATGGGATCTCTGGTATTAGGCAAGCCTCAGCACCTCCTGCAATTGCAGCATTAAGAGCAATCCATCCTGCATTACGACCCATTACTTCAAGCACGAATACACGATTATGGCTTGCGGCCGTTGTTACAAGTTTATCAACGGCTTCGGTTGCAATTTGCACGGCAGTCTGAAATCCAAAAGTTGTATCAGTACTACTTAAATCATTGTCAATTGTTTTTGGAACTCCAATAATATTTAATCCTTTTTCAAATAATTGTTGTGAAATAGCTTGCGACCCATCGCCACCAATATTAATAACAGCATCAATTCCCATGTAACGCAGTTTGCGTATCATCTCATCCGATCTGTCATCGGTTGACCAAATACCTGCATTATTTTTTACAGGCCATGCAAATGGACCACCCTTGTTGGTTGTTTCTAGAATTGTACCACCCTGAAAATGAATGCCTGCCACTTTTTTATTGTCGAGGGTTACAATTTCCATGGGCTCCCTGAGTACACCGTTAAAAGCTTGTATGCTTCCCAACACTTCCCAGTCTGGTTCTTTTGAAGCTCTGTGGACAATTGCCCTAATTACTGCATTTAATCCCGGACAATCTCCACCACCTGTGGCCACAAGTACTCGTTTCATAATTATAAATTTTTCAAGCGCAAATATACAAATTTGTTATAAGCTCATTTTGAAATTGTTCGGGTATAATTCTGATAGTTATTTTTTTGGCGGTCGAGCGTGCTTTATGCTTAAAGTTGTTTCATGCCAATTGTATTTTTTAAGTTGTGCGCGTGCTTCCTTTGTCAGCATTCGCCAACAAATAAAAATATCATTGGCATTTCAACAATCTATCGCGTCAATCACTACCGCTGGTACCGTCTTAATTTACAAAACCTTAACTTTAACTCTTAATCTTATCAGGAAAAAGTAATGATACAATAATACTCACCGAAAGTATTCCCAATACAATTAATAACGAGTGCATTGTTTCTATTTGGTAATATCCATGGATTAGCATTTTAGCTCCAATAAAAACCAAGAGTACTGCTAATCCAATTTTTAAATAGCTAAATTTTTCAACTAGGTTTTCAACTAAAAAGAAAAGTGAACGCAAACCAATTATGGCAAATATATTTGAAAAATAAACAATATATGGATCTTGTGTTATCGAAAAAATAGCAGGAACCGAATCAACAGCAAAAATAACATCGGTAAATTCTATAACCAATAAAACAATAAAAAGTGTAGTAACATAGGTTTGTCCGTTTTTCTTTATGAAAAATGAAGGACCGACATATTCTTTATCAACCTTAAAAAGTTTTGAAGCAAGAACAACAATTTTATTATTTGCAGTATCTATTTCTTCCTTTTTATTCCTGTCGATATACATTTTGACACCCGTAAAAACCAACAATAATCCAAAGCCGTAAAGTACCCACGAAAACTGATGTATTAATGCGGCACTAATAAAAATAAATAGGAAACGCATGATTATTGCGCCTAATATTCCCCAAAATAACACTTTATGATAGTACTTTTTTTCAAGTCCGAAAGAGTAAAATACCATAAGTATTACAAAAATATTATCAACTGAAAGGGCATATTCAATTAGATAACCCGTAATGTATTCTAAACTTAAATTACGACGGTAATCAACAATAAGAGTATTAAAATCATTTGTTGAAACATCAATGGGATGGTTATATCTTGCAATCAGCAGCTTAAGTTCTTCAATATTTTGCGGGTTGTGAATTTTATCTCCAAATAAATAAATAATCCCCCAAAATATAAGCGAAAACGAAACCCATATTATTGTCCACCAAAGAGCATTTTTAAAACTAACCTCCTTAGCTTCCTTATTAAAAATACCAATATCAATAAATAGCATTAGTACTATAAATAATAAAAACCCGCCAAATATTAATATTTCGTGTAGATGCATATGTTATTTGTATATTGTTCATTGTACTATTATATCATTGTATAATTGCACAATTGAAACAGTTGTCAAAAATACTTAAAGTATTGTTTTAAATTTTATTACTTTTTTCATTTCAATAAAAACTATCACAGAAACATAAAAATCTCATATCTTTGGCTCATAGTAAAAAATATGGAAAAGCTATCAGTTGTCATTATAACCTTTAACGAAGAGCAAAACATTGGAAGATGTTTGGAGTCGGTACAAGGTATTGCAGATGAGATAATTGTATCTGATTCTTTTTCAACTGATAAAACTGAAGAGATTTGCAAACAGTTTGATGCTAAGTTTTATCAAAGTAAGTGGCTAGGTTATTCGGGTCAGAAAAATGCTGCAAATAATCTAGCTTCCAATAATCTAATATTTTCTATTGACGCGGATGAGGCTCTTTCTGAAAAGCTGAAAAAATCCATAGCAGAAATTAAATTATCTGCAAAAGTAAATACTGCATTTAAAGTAAATCGGTTGACAAATTACTGCGGTAAATGGATTCATCATTGTGGCTGGTATCCCGATACAAAACTCAGAATTTGGTTTAAAGATGAAGCTAAGTGGGAGGGTGAGCTGCATGAAAAACTTGTATTCAACAAAGAGCCCCAAACATCAACCCTTGCTGGCGATTTGCTACATTATTCGTATTATACTCTCGACGATCATTACAAGCAGGTAGAAAAATTTACCAATATTGCCGCTCAAGATTATTTTGATAGAAATAAAAAAGTAAGTTTGGTTAAACTTTGGCTTAGTCCGGTTGTCAAATTTACTCGTGATTATTTTTTGAAACTTGGATTTTTAGATGGCAGAAGTGGATTTAGAATTTGCTATATTTCAGCAGGAGCTACATATTTAAAATATAAAAAGTTAAGGGAATTGATCGAGAGTAAAAAAATAAAATTAAAAGATGCAGCAACTGAATTAGAAGAATCACGATGTAAAAGTCGTGATGTTCGAAATAATAAATAACTAAATTATACATATTTCAATTTGATAGAGATAGCCAAAAATATTAGGTCGAAGAATACAGAAAATTTCTCCATTATTATTCCTACATGGAATAACTTGGAATATCTAAAATTATGTATTAAAAGTTTGCGCAACAATTCTACTTACAATAATCAAATAATTGTTGCTGTAAACGAAGGAAAGGATGGGACTGTTGAATGGCTTGAAAAACAGCTAGATATTGACTACATTCATTCGGGAAAAAACCTTGGCGTTTGTTATGCTGTAAATGCGTGCCGACCTTATGTATCCACTAATTACATAGCTTATCTTAATGATGATATGTATGTTTGTCCAGGATGGGATAAAGAGTTAAAGACTGAAATTGATAGATTAAATACTGATAATTTCTTTTTATCTGCAACCCTTATTGAACCAAAAAAAAACACTAACCCAAACTATGTTGCAATAATTAAGGATTTTGGTGATTCGGTTGAAACTTTTAATGAAAAAGCGCTACTGCAAGAATACGTTAATTTGCAAATGAAAAACTGGCAAGGCAGCTCCTGGCCTCCAAATGTTGTACATAAAAACACATGGGATTTAGTTGGCGGATATAGTATTGAATTTACTCCGGGTATGTATTCTGATCCTGATTTTTCGATGAAATTGTGGCATGCAGGCGTTAGGATACTCTATGGTGTTGGAAAAAGCAAAGTGTATCATTTTGGGGAGAAATCAACAGGTAGAATCAAAAAAAATAAGGGAAGTGATACTTTTTTGCTAAAATGGGGCTTAACAGCCCGCACATATTATTCTGAATATTTACAGTTAGGAAAAGAGTATAAAAACTGTTATCCTGATAAAGCTGAACTTGGCTATTTATCAAAAATTAGAAATAAACTTAAAATAATTATTAAGAGTTTATAATCAATTACACTCTAAACTTGAGTTTGTTATATTATACAATAACTAGTGCGGTTTTATTTATTTGATATTAATCCATAGTATTTTGTATTGCAAGCTGCATAAATTCTGTATTTTTGATTTCCAAATTAGATTTAGACACGACAAAGTAAAAAATATGGCATTTGTAAAATCGGTACTTAACTGGTGGCTTAAAAAGCGAATTCATCAAATAGAGCTTTTCAATAAATACCCAATTGAAGTTCAAAATGAGGTATTCAAAAAGCTTATTTCCTCTGCTCGTGATACCGAATGGGGCAAAAAATATGATTACCGAAGTATTGATACTACATCTGATTACCAAAATAGAGTTCCTATTAGTTCATATGAAGATATTAAACCACTAATTGACAGATTGCGTAAAGGCGAGCAAAATATCCTATGGCATGAAGAAATAACATGGTTTGCCAAATCATCAGGAACAACTGCAGGAAAAAGCAAGTTTATCCCAGTAAGTCCTTCAGCACTTGAAGAATGTCATTTTAAGGGAGGAAAAGACATGTTAGCTATGTATTTGAGTTTGTTTCCTGATTCTGAGCTGTTTGAGGGCAAAAGCCTTGTGATGGGGGGCAGTAGAGATATCTTTGAGATTAGCAATACAACATATATTGAAGGTGATTTATCTGCAATTTTAATGCATAACCTACCATTTTGGGCGCAGTTTAAGCGTACACCATCATTAACCATTGCTTTAATGGATGAATGGGAGAACAAGCTTGAGTTAATGGTTGAGTCTACAATTTCGCATGATGTACGTGGTATTTCAGGAGTTCCTTCATGGATGCTAGTACTTTTACGAAAAGTTCTTGAAAAATCTGGTAAAGCTAATATACATGAAATATGGCCTAATTTAGAAGTATTTTTTCATGGTGGGGTAAATTTTGAACCATATCGCGAACAGTACAATAATATAATTTCGCCTGATAAGATAATTTATTCAGACACTTATAATGCTTCGGAAGGATTTTTTGGCATACAAGATCAAAAAGATAATACTGATTTGTTATTGATGCTAGACTATGGTATATATTATGAGTTTATTCCAGCTGCTGATTATAATCCTGAAAATCCTGATGTGGTGCAATTGGCTGATGTAAAACTAGGTGTAAATTATGCTCTTATTATTAGTACTAATGCCGGACTTTGGAGATATGCAATTGGAGATACCGTTATGTTTACATGCTTAAACCCATATAGAATACGTATAACAGGAAGAGTTAAAAACTTTCTAAATGCAGTTGGCGAAGAGATTATAATTGATAATGCAGAGCAGGCTTTAGCTGTGGCTTGTTTAAAAACAAATGCCATTATTGCTGAGTACACAGCTGCACCTTTGTTCGATAACAATGAGGTAGTACATCAATGGTTAATTGAGTTTGAGAAAGAGCCAGAGAATTCTGATTTCTTCAACGAAATTTTTGATAATGCTCTAAAATCGGTTAACTCTGATTACGAAGCAAAACGATATCATAATTTGGTTCTTAAACAACCAATTATTGTTAGCTTAAAAAAAGGTACGTTTTACAATTGGATGAAGAAACGTAATAAACTTGGTGGTCAAAATAAAGTACCCCGATTATCTGGTAGCCGAGAGTATGTTGATGCTATTCTTAAGTTACAAATCAACTAGCCTTTATTTTGTACCTCCCCTACTTCTGCTATCACGTTTTACCGTTTGCATTACATTGCCAACCTCATCAAGTACATCATCGCTAATGTCGTACTTTGGGTTGCCGTATAGTAGGGTCATACCGCCTGCTTTATCAAAAACAAAAGAATAATTGCTTGTTGCTGCAATACTTTCAATTGCATTATATACTTTTTCCTGTATTGGTTGAACTAGCTCTTGACGTTTTTTATAAAGCTCACCCTCAGATCCAAAGTACTTTCGTTGAAGATCTTTAACTTCTTTTTCCTTTTTAACAATTTCTTCTTCACGTTTATGTTTTATATCATCAGGCAGTAATACTGATTCTGCCTGATATTTTTGATACATTTCGCTTACCTGATCATAGCTGGTTTCTATTTCTTTTTGCCAATTTTTAGATATCTCATCTAACTCATCTTGAGCATCCTGGAATTCTGGAATATTGTCTAATATATACTGAGTATCAACATAAGCATATTTTTGAGATTGTGCATTAGCTGAAAAATTTGCAAATAATAAAGTAAATAAAATAAAAAAGCTGGATTTAATAATGATATTTTTCATCTGTATAGTTTTAATTTATTAAATTATAACAAAAACATTGCCAAACTTAATCAATTGATTGGTTAAGTGAAAAATGGAAATGACTTCCTGCTGCACCTGGCATTCCATAAACAGGATCAAATCCATAGGCCCAATCAAGTCCAAGCATACCAAACATTGGTAAAAATACCCTAACTCCAACACCAGCTGATCGTTGCATGTCAAAAGGATCGAAGCCCGCTGAGCCAAGCCATGATTGACCAGCTTCAACAAATGTAAGAGCAAAAATTGTTGAACTTGGATTTAATGATAATGGATATCTTAATTCCAATGTGTATTTAGTAAACACAGTACCTCCAATATTTTTATTAAAGAAGAATCCGGGAGTTAATGATTCATTTAAGTAGCCTCTAAGACTAACTATCTCACGCCCATCAAAATTATTTGATCCTGATAAACCATCACCTCCAAGGTAAAATCTTTCGAAAGGTGTTGTACCTAGGGCTGCATTGTAGTGCCCCAAATATCCAAAACGGAACTTTGTTGCAAGTACAAGTTTATCCATCAACTCAAAATACCAGTAAGCTTTAAATTTCCATTTATGGTATTCTATCCATTTAAATTTTTCGGCATCACTAATTTTGGAATAGTCTTTGGGTGGTCCAATTAACGAATATGGAAGAGTTAATTCAAGTCCTAGTGATATATCAGAGCCACGGCGTGGATAAATTGGCTGATCGATTGAACTTCGTCCTAAAATAATTTCGTAACTTATATTATTATATGTTCCATTACCATCGCCAATATAAAATATAGAAGCATAATTTTTTAAATTATACAATTGTACGTTAACTCCCTGATAAAGTGTAAAAAAGTCATCAGGCCATTGAAGCCTCTTAGCAATACCAACAGTAACACCATTAATAATAAACGATGACCTTAGAGTATCAAAAGTTGGCAAACCATTTGAGTATATTGAGTGATAATATGAAACAGTTAAAGCATTTGGTTTTCTTCCTCCTAGCCAAGGTTCGGTAAACGATACACTCCAACTCATGTAATCCTTTCCATAAGTTTGAAATCTAAGAGATAACTTTTGTCCGTCACCTGAAGGGATTGGTTTCCAGGCCTCTGGCTTGAAAAAGTTTCGAAGTGAGAAATTATTGAAACTTAATCCTAAAGTACCAATAATTCTTCCATAACCCCAACCACCAGAAAGTTCAATTTGGTCGGCAGATGTTTCTTCAACTACATACTCAATATCCACAGTACCATTAATTGGATCAGGGTTGATATCTGGGACTATTGATTCAGGGTCAAAATATCGTAAGTTGGCTAATTCTCGTGTGGTTCTTATCACATCCTCACGACTAAATAACTGACCTGGTCGGGTACGCAGTTCTCGTATCACAACATGGTCATTTGTTTTAGTATTACCCTTAACAGACACGTTTCTTATTCGTGCTTGCTTTCCTTCAAATATTCTTATTTCTAAATCTATGGAGTCGTTACCAACGTAGGTTTCTACAGGGGTTGCATTAAAAAATAAATAGCCATTATTCATATAAAGTGAACTAATATCAAAGCCCGAAGGGTTATATTGGAGATTAGTTTCAAGCAATTCCAAATTGTAAACATCACCGTATTGAATACCAAGTATTTTACTTAGGAACAGCGATGAATAAACAGTATTTCCAACCCATGTTATAGTGCGGAAATAATATTTATTGCCCTCGTCAATTGTAATATCAATGCCAATATTTTCCTTACCAATTTTATATATTGAATCGGAAACGATATGTGCATCACGATAACCTTTTTTATTGTATTTTGAAATAATAGCAGCTAAATCTTCTTGGTAACTCGACTCAATAAATTTGGATCCTTTGAAGATATTTACTTTAAAATGATCTTTATAATATTTAATGGTGCTTTCTTGAATATCCTTATATTTAAATAAGATAACATCAGTGGCAACATCAATCAGGTATGGTCCCAGACTATCTAAAGGAGTAAATGAGCCACGAGCTTTTGTCTCTTTCATACTGCCTCTAATGACATCGACCGAAAGTTGATTAACACCGTAAACATTAATTTCTTTAATTTTTACTTTACTATTCTTTTTAATATTTATTGTAAGGTCTACAAAATTATTACTACGCTTGTCTGTTTTTTCGGTGATGCTAACTTCACTATTTAGGAATCCTTTTTCTGCATAAAAATTATTAATTATATTTTTTGTACGAATTATTAAGTGGTCAGTAACAACATCCCCTCGTGTTAAATTTATTTGTTCGCGAATATCATCAGCTTCTGCTTTTCGTATACCTTCAAATGAAAACTTGCTAAGTCGTGGACGTTCATGTAAAATAATCTTTAAAAAGACTTTATTTCCTTTGATGTCGGTAGCAACAATACTAATATTATCAAATAGGCCTTGATCCCAAAGTTTTCTAATTGCTACTGTAATAACATCGCCAGGGATTTTAATTCGTTCGCCAATTTCTATATCCGAGAGCATAATAATAACACTCTTGTCTAAATTCTCAGCTCCTTCTACTTGAATTCCTCCAATAATATATTCGGTTGGTGTTTCGTAGCTAATTTGTGACAAATCGCTACCAATACTTATTTGTGCGTACGAAATGCTAGCATATAGTATAAAGCCAATTGCTACAACTACCTTTAATATTTCTTTTTTTATAGCTCTTATCATGAAAAAATTAGCTTATTAATTGTTCACTTGTTAATCCAAACCTACGCTCTCTGTCTTGATATTCCACAATTGCCTTGTAAAGTTCTTCTTTGCGAAAGTCTGGCCACAACACATCTGTAAAATACAATTCAGAATATGCTATTTGCCACAGTAGATAGTTACTTATTCGTAACTCACCACTTGTTCTTATCAATAATTCAGGATCAGGAATTCCCACAGTTGTCAGGTAATTTTCAAAAATGTCTTCACTGATATCTTTGCTTTTTAGTTTTCCTGATTCAACTTCCAAAGCAATATTCTTAACTGCATTAATTATTTCCCACCTTGAGCTATAACTCATTGCTAATGTTAAAGTCATCGTGCTGTTTGATGATGTTTCTTTCATTGTTTCAATAAGTTGCTTATAATTTTTTTCAGGTAAACTTTCTAAAGCACCTATGGCATTTAAGCGGATATCATTTTTATTTAATGTGTCTAGTTCTTTTACAATTGTTTCAATAAATAACGACATAAGTGCATCAACCTCTTGCTTTGGCCTGCTCCAGTTTTCAGTTGAAAAAGTATAAAGTGTAATATATTTAATACCAATACTAGCTGCTGCTTCAGCAATCTCTCTAACAGAGTCAACACCCTCAAAATGACCATCAACACGATTTAATCCATTTTTCAGTGCCCATCTGCCATTACCATCCATAATTATGGCTATGTGCTTTGGTAGTTTACCTAAATTTATTTTTTCTTTATAGCTTTTCATCACATTTTAAAAATATTACTTCCAATTTACATTACTGCACCCTTTATTCCTTTTTAAATCAAACTTATAAGTAACAGTAACTCCAGTAAAGTTATACCAATCGTTTGTTTTATCATCTCCTCGTTGCTCACCTGGGTAATGGCTCAATGTAGGGTCACTTAATAGCTGTTCTTCGGTTGGTGGAGGATGTGTTATTGGATTAGCAGCATCCGGGCCATCAAAATAATACGTAGTACTAATATCATCTATGTAATCAGTAAATGTTTTTCGCATGCCCCACTCTATGGCTACGCCTAACCTATCTGTTACACTATATTTAAACCCAAACCCAAAAGGTATAGCAAAACTATATTGATTATATGGGCTACGTCCCTCAAAACCAATATTTTGACCTTCAGTTCCGGCTGCATGCAAATCGGCACCACCAATTGAAGTAGATTTAAATGTGAAGTATGAAATTCCACCAAAGATAAATGGTGCAAAATAACTTTTTTTACTTCCTGTAAAATATTCCCAGAAATTAAACTCAGCAACCAAAGAAAAATCATTAATTTTAGACTTAAAATCAAGATCTCTGTTATTAACAGAACCTCCTGTTGCATCACTGCCTTGAAGCTTACCTTTATAATATGAAAATTTAACAGCCCATCGCGAATCAATATTATACCTAACTAATCCACCATAAGCAAACTGAATTTGATTATAAGGTATTGCCGGATTTAACTCTCCATTGTAATATGACATGCCTGCAAAACCACCAACCTCAAGAGTTTGAGCATTAGTAATTGTTGCAGATAACATAAGAAATATTAAAAATATAACTTTGTTAGTCTTATACAGAAACCTATATTTTATGGTTTTCTCTATCATATTAATTTTGAGCGGCAAAAATATCATTTTTTTAGTTATGTTTAACATGTCTATATTGTATTAATCAACACATAACAAACTAATTTTATGTTAAAATATTATTCATTTTAATGAGATTTTGCTTAACCTTAAGTAACAATCAGTTTATTTTCTAAATGTAAAGTTATGCTATATAATCTTCTTATTTGCTTAGTTTCTATTATCAACGCCCCATAACAGCTTATCGCGTATGGTTGAGAAAAAATCCTTATTTCTCATTTGAACAAGATTAACACTAAATTTACACCGCTTAATAATTATTTCATCTTCTTTGGTAATAGCCGAATGTCGAGAGTCCAAAGTCATTAAATACTTTTCTTCTCTGCCTTCAATTTTAATTTTAATTACACTTGAATCCTGAATAATTACCGGTCGTACCGTAAGATTATGAGATGCAATTGGTGCAATTATAAAGTTTTTAGAACCAGGGGTTACAATTGGGCCACCCACACTAAGCGAATAGGCCGTTGAACCAGTTGGTGTTGAAACTATTAGTCCATCGCCCCAGTATGAGTTTAATAGTACATCATCAATAAATACATGAACAACAATAAGTGATGTGGTATTATTTCTATAAATAGTTAAGTCGTTTAAGGCATAGTTAACATCACCAAATAAATTTTTGGGTTCAATTAGCTGAAGAAGCGCTCTACTATCGATACGATAATCACCATTATAAATACTATCTACGGCATAAATAATTTCATCTTTCGAAACACTGGATAAAAACCCAAGTCTGCCAAGATTTATTCCAAGTATTGGTATTCCCGAATCTCTAACAATAGAAACGGTATCGAGTATTGTACCATCACCACCTATCGAGAATAATATATCTACATCCTTACTAATATCATCGTTTGTGCTAAAAAAAGATATTTCTCCATCAAAATTTACATCATCGCCAATTGTTCTAAAATATGGCTCGTAAACTATAATTTCTGAACCTCTTTTTATAAGCTCATCAATTAATAATTGCAAATATTCTCTTTGGTTGATAGCATATACCTTTCCAAATAATGCCACTTTCATATTCGTAGAATTTTACTGGCAAATGTAGCTTAAAAACTTTGAGATAATAATTATTAACTTTTTTTAACTGTGGGTAACAAAAATATGTAATTGCATCACCATTCCATTTCAAAACTTTTTCTGTGATCGTTTTCGCACACTTAATGTTGTACGCCCGTACACTAAATAATAATGCAATTATGTTTGTTAACACATAATCAACAATATAGATACAATGGCACAGTTATAGTTAACAATAAGGTTTTGTTGAAATAATAATAACGACTATGATTAGTCTTAAAAGCATAAATAAAACATATTATACTGGTAGTACAAGTTTACATGTACTTAAGGGTATTGACCTTAACATAAGGCAGGGTGAACTTGTTTCCATAATGGGTTCGTCGGGTTCGGGTAAATCTACTTTACTAAACATTATTGGTATGCTAGATAATTACGATAGTGGTGAATTTATGCTTAATGGCCAAACCATGAATAACCTAAATGAGAAAAAGGCGGCATATTATCGAAATAAATTCATTGGTTTTGTATTTCAGTCATTTAATCTGATCTCGTTTAAAAATGCTATGGAGAATGTTGCACTACCATTATACTATCAGAAAGTAAGTAGAAAGAAACGTAATTTGTTGGCCATGGAATATTTGGATAAAATGGGACTGGCCGACTGGGCTCATCATTTACCCAATGAGCTTTCGGGAGGACAAAAACAACGACTTGCAATCGCACGTGCACTAATATCAAAACCCAAGATTATTCTTGCCGATGAGCCAACTGGAGCGTTAGATTCAACTACTTCAATTGAAGTTATGAAACTTTTTAAGGAAATACATGAATTGGGGATTACCATACTTATTGTAACGCACGAAAGGGAGATTGCTGCTGAAACTGAAAGGATAATCAAATTGAAGGACGGGGTAATTGATACAATAGTAGAAAATGGACAAAGGAAGGAGTGGTTGGCTGCTCAATCAATGGCTTAAGGTAAATGAATGCAAGAATGCTTAAATTAGTAAATAGAAATAGAAGCAACAATTATTATGTTCGACATAGATAAATGGCAAGAGATTTTTAACACCATCAGCAAAAATAAAATGCGGACTTTGCTTACCGGATTCAGTGTTGCATGGGGTATTTTTATGCTTGTGGTATTGCTTGGATCGGGATATGGGCTGGAAAATGGAGTAAAGAAAGAATTTGAGGGTGATGCACTTAACTACATATCGGTAAATTCTGGAGTTACATCGAAGGCCTACAAAGGTATGAAACCCGGAAGACTAATATCATTCAGCAACGATGATTATGATATGTTAAATGATATTGAAAATGTTGACCACACCTCAACACGAACTCGAATTGTTCAAAACAATCTAATATCATATAAAGCCGAATATGGAAATTTTGACATTTTTGCCGTGCTACCTGACTATAGATATATTGAATCGTTGGAAATTACAAATGGAAGAGCATTAAACCAAAAAGATATTGAAGATTATAGAAAGGTTGTTATTTTAGGAAGGCTGGTTTACGAATCACTTTTTAAAGATGGCGAAAATGCTGTAGATAAATACATTAAGGTAAGTGGAGTTCCATTTAAGGTTGTTGGAGTTTTTAACGACCCCGGATCAGATCGTGATTTGTTAAGAGTTTATATTCCAATATCAACCGCACAAAGAGTATTTAATATGGGTGATTTTATAAGATCAATTCACTTTAATATGGATGGAGGTAGTGTTGAAGAAAGTAAAGAATTAATTGAAAATGTTACTGCACAGCTTTCAACCAAGCACAAATTTGACCCCGAAGATCCCAGAGCTATATTTGTTTTTAATAGTATTGAAAACTATAAACAGTTTATGGATCTTTTTGCAGGCATACGGTTTTTTATTTGGATAATTGGTGCAGGAACAATAATATCAGGAATAGTGGGAGTGAGTAATATAATGATGATTGTGGTTAAAGAACGCACCAAAGAAATTGGCATTCGAAAAGCACTTGGAGCCACACCAATGTCTATCATTAGCTTAATTCTTCAAGAATCAATATTAATTACAGCTGTTGCAGGTTATATTGGATTGGTATTGGGCGTTGGTTTGCTTGAGCTTGTATCAAGCTCGCTACCAGCGATAGATTATTTTGCAAACCCCGAAATAGATATAAATATAGCTTTAATTGCAACCGGGTTATTAGTTGTTGCTGGGGCAATTGCTGGTTACGTTCCGGCACAAAGGGCTGCATCGGTAAAACCAGTAATTGCATTGAAGGATGAGTAAAAAAGAGTTGAAAGTTTATAAAGTTGAAAAGTGGAATGTTATAAGATGAATAACCAAATAATCGAATAAACAAATAACCAATTTTAAAGTGTAAATATTTAGAAAATGATACTATTTGATCGAGATAAGTGG
>Ga0307988_1000193_pt1 | contig 47478 bp, 41 predicted proteins | sample EllFjometagen183_FD_203166 | JGI IMG/M metagenome (GOLD analysis project Ga0307988, IMG submission 203166) | Marine microbial communities from Ellis Fjord, Antarctic Ocean - #183 | ecosystem: Environmental > Aquatic > Marine > Unclassified | place: Southern Ocean | collected 2014-10-08 | reverse complement strand
CCCTTAACGCCTTGACCCTGCCATTTTCTTCAATGACTTTCTGGGGAGCCGCAAGATAGGTAATTTTTACGTCTTCATCTTCTGCGGCACAAATTTCCTCTTCCCATGCCGGCATTTCTTTTCTTGTTCGGCGATACAGTATGGTGACTTCTTCAGCCCCCAGTCGAACCGCAGATCGAGCCACATCAATGGCCACATTACCACCGCCTATGATGCAGACCTTTTTGCCTACTTTGGTTGTCCCGGTCAAGTTGAGCTCTCTTAAAAAATCAACTCCCTGTCGAACCCCTTCAAGGTCTTCCCCTGGAATTCCAATTTCAATACCTTTATGGGCACCCAAGCCTAGGAAGACAGCATCATATCCGTCAGCCATAAGGCTTTCCACTGTAAAATCACTGCCAAGACGGGAATTGAGCTTGAGTTCAACCCCCAGGTTGGTCACAACCTCTATGTCCTTATCAAGGACTTCCCTTGGCAGGCGGTGTTCAGGAATACCTACTCTGAGCATACCACCGGCTTGAGACAATGCTTCAAATATGGTTGAATCCACACCCTGCTTTGCCAGATGATATCCTGCTGAAAGACCGGCGGGTCCGGAACCGATAATAGCAACTTTCTTGCCAATCTTAGGGGCGCATTCAATTTCTACATCTCTGGGGTCAAAGCTGTCTGCTGCAAGTCTTTTTAAATCTCTTATGGCAACGGGTTCATCCACTTGGCATCTTCGACAGGCATCCTCACATTCATGGGGGCAAACTCTTCCCAGCACACCCGGCAGCGGGAGCTGTTCCATGATAATTTCCAGAGATTCTTTATATTTTCCCTCCTTGACCATCTGGACATAACCCTGGACGTTGAGTCCTGCAGGGCATGTAAGTCGGCAGGGAGCCCTGTCCTTTTTCTCTATAGCAAAGCCTGAAGGCATTGCCTGGGGATACAGCTTGAATGCCGCTTTTCTGTTCCCGATATCTTCATCAAACTGGTTGGGTAGTTCCACAGGGCATATTTTCGAACATTCTCCGCAGGCCGTACATTTTTCAAGATCAATATACCTTGGCTGTTCCCTTAATTTAATAGTAAAATCGCCTTCTTCTCCCGTGACGTTTTCAATTTCGGTCATGGTCATCAACTCAATATTGAGATGACGTCCTGCCTCAACAAGTTTTGGGGATATGATACACATTGAGCAGTCATTTGTGGGAAAAGTTTTGTCCAGTTGGGCCATTGTTCCGCCAATGGCTGTATCTTTATCCACCAGGTATACCAGATACCCAGAATCAGCCAGATCCAGTGATGCCTGGATACCTGCAATACCGGCACCGACAACCATCACGGACCCTCTACCTTTTTCTGCCATTTGGTTCCCTCCTTTTTATAGTCCTACCTCGGCCAGATCCGGCCCAAGATATGTTCGTTCAGTGTCAGCCAGTACACCCATGGCAAGGCAAATAATCGTCCACAAATGGACGACATGCCAACCACCTCCAAAATGTTCGCCAATATCTTCAACCTGGCCGTGACAATTATGGCAGGGAGCAATCACATAACCGGCTCCCGTTGCCTTAAGCTGATTGAATTTTGTCTGGCCATATGCTCTTCTTTCATCGGGGAATCCACCCTGAAGAGCTCCGCCACCCCCACCGCAGCAATAATTATTTTCACGATTGGGAACGGTATCGATAAAATTTTCTTCTCCCACAACGGTTTTAATCACAAACCTTAAGTCATCTACAATTTTATTGGATCCACTTTTTCTTCCAATATTGCATGGATCCTGCACAGTAAATTTGGCTCCGATATCCTTGTTCCAGTCAGAGTTTACTTTAAGCTTACCTTCTCTTATCCACTGGGCATAAAGCTCTATAATTGTGATAAGTTCAAATTTGTGAGGAATATTGAATTTGCGCAATCCTTCCAGGATTGCAAAATAGGAGTGCCCTCACTCCGTGTTGACGACATAGGGGCTTTTTAAATTATTGTCTACATGGTAGGCAAACTCCTCAATAATATATTTCCAACCTTCTGCATCCGCCATGAACATGCAATAATTTTCACCGGCCCACATCACGGAAGGATAGGTCCAGTCTGCTCCCACTGTATGAAGGATCTTCCACAGAGGTCCCATTTCTTCGGGTTCTGTCACAGGCTCTCTTGAGTTCTGATTCAATACCATTGTGGCACCAACCCGATCCACTGAAACCTCTAAATCCTCAAATCCCGGATGATCTTCGCGAATTTCCTCAGCCACGTCCAGAACGGTAAATTCAAAATCGTCTTTTTTTGCACCCATAGCGCTTCCCGTTCTGATATGTTGATCGCATGAACCCAGAATACCCTTGGGACGTTTTTCCCTGGGAACGCTGGCACGCAAATTAAAAATCAAAGCCGGTATATTAATTTTCATGGGGCATGCCGCCACGCATCGTCCACACATGCTGCACACCCATTTCCAGTCTGATTTGCGCAATTCATCGTCCATGCCCAGATTCAGCATTCTTATCAGTTTTCTGGGGTCCATGTCCATAAGCTCTGAGGCTGCACATCCTCCAGTGCAGGTCCCGCAGGTCAGACAAAGATCAAAGTTCGCATCTGGTACCTTTGCTAAAACGTCATCTTTAAATTCAATGTCAAGTTCATCAATTTTAATCGCTTCGGCCATTTTAAAATTCTCCCTTATCTTAACTTGGCTGCATTTAGATACTGCACCAGGTTATCGACACCGCCAATTGTGATGATATGAACCCCCTGGCAAATATCTTTCAAGTTGTTAACCGTGTCGGCAAAAAGATCCATGCTTGCCTTCTTTTTATTTGGTTCTTTCTCAAGCTTTTGAATCACCCACTCAGGAACAAGTCCGGATTTAAAATGGCGGTTTAAAAATTTCCCCATCCCCGCTGTTCTTAAAATCATGACTTCAGCAATGACAGGTACTCTAAAAGGCTCAACCTGCTTCATGAACCTTGCAAACTGATCCACATCAAAAATAGGTGTTGTTAAAAAATATCCTGTACCCACATTCATCATATCTTCCATTTCTTCCATGCCGCGCTTTGGCATATTTTTCCCCCAGGGTGTTTCAATACCAGAGCCCAGGACAAAGTCCATCTTGCTGTCAAGCTCTTTTCCTTCAATTGTAACCCCTTGTTTCAAATGATCCATCACTGATCCCAATTTTCCTGAATCAACATGAAAAAACATTGATTCCTGTAGCGTATCTCCGGAAATCCTATAGTCTTCTGTAAATACCAGAAGATTTTCAACACCCGTCTCATGGGCAAGTGTCAGATCTTTTTGCAATTGGAATCTATTTTTATCTCTTGTGGTGGTTTGGTAAATCGCATTTAAATTGTTCTCTTTTAAAATGCCACAGGTTTTAATGGTATCACTTACCACACCCTCGAGCTCTATTTCGGATACAGAGACACCATCCACCCGTCCTTTTACTCTACCTAAACTTTCAACAAGCCCATCTGATTCATCATCATCGAGGGGAACCTGTACTTCGGATGTCACAACAAATCTCTTTTTTTTCAAAGATTCTTTTAAATTCATGGTCTTACTCCTTCCTATTTTAATCCGAGTAATTTGGCCACTTCATCCTTGAGCTTGGACAGGGGCAATGGTTTTGAAAAACAAACATCCGCGCCATACTCCTTCATCTGCGCGAATTTATCATCATCCAGGTATGCCGACAGGACGATAATTTTAGTATTTTTTGTTTTCTCGTTGGCCTTAATTTTTTTACAGACATCATACCCCTTTATATCAGGCATCATAATGTCCAAAATTAAAAGATCCGGATGGAAATGATTTACCTGGAGTCCAGCCTCAAAACCATCAGATGCTGAAAGCACTTCATAATCGAATTCATCTTCTTCTAAAGCCTGTACAATAGACTCAACAATGATCATGTCATCATCTACAACAAGAACCTTTTTTCTGGCACCTTCATCTTTTTCTTCAGGAATAGGGATTCCCTGACTTCTCATAAAGGTTTCAAGATCAGATTTTTTTATCCTGCGATGCCCGCCAACTGTGCGATACGCCTTGATATGTCCTGCTTCCACCCAGTTTATAATGGTTTTAGACGAAACATTGCAGTATTTGCTTGCAGTGAATACAGTCAACGTGTCTTCCATAACACCTCCTTTTTGGGATTTTATAATTTTAGTTATTATAGTTATTTCATAAAATTTGTTTTGTCAAGCACAAATTTTATAAATATAATAACTATAATTACTAAAATAAGTTAAACGAATTCTCGACTGCTATTTCCAGTGGCGGTGGAGTTGCGATATCGCGGTATTACAACGATACAGGTCTTTAAAAAAATATTTTTAAAAGACCTGTATATTTTATTGAAAAAAATAAGAGGGTATTAAAAAAAAATGAAAAGCACCGTTTAAAACTTACAATTATAAAACGGGTATTATTTACCGGCAATGGGAAGCATGATGGTAAACTTTGTCCATTGCCCTTCTTTGGATTCAACTATAATGTCCCCACCATGGTCTTTAATAAAACCATAACAGACGGAAAGCCCCAGGCCTACACCTTGAACGCTCTCTTTTTTAGTTGTGAAAAAAGAATCAAAAATCTTTTTCATATGAACAGGTTTTATCCCGGTCCCCGTATCCTTTATAATAATATAAAGTTTCCCGGAAACAATTTCATTGGAAATATCGAGACTGCCGCCATCGGGCATTGCATACATGGCATTGGAAAACATATTGATAAATACCTGCCTTAATTGATCCCTGGAGGCCTTAATAAGTCCTGGATTTTCCATAAGATCCATGCTGACTTTTATACTGTTTTCCCTGAATCGTTTTTCATATAACATCATGAGTTCATCAATAACCACATTAACATTTACCTCTATGCGTTTATCCTGATCCGGCTTTGAAAAAGACAACATTTTTTTCAGCATATCAGCCAACCGCTCAATCTCCGACAAAGACATATCCAAAAGCCTTCGTCTCTTGTTTTGAGGAGAAATCTCAGTTTTCATCAATTCAAGAGTATTCATTATTCCAAAAAGCGGGTTGTTGAGTTCGTGCGCAATCTGGGAGGTCAGTCTCCCCATGGCAGCCAGCTTTTCTGACTGGAGCAGATGCTGTCTTGCCTCTCCTAATTCCCTTTCTGTTTGTAGCCGTTCCTTTAAATCGACAAATAATCCCACAGATGCCAATTCTTCACCTTTTTCATCATATAGGATGCTCGCAGAAAGGTTTCCTTCAACCAACTCACCATTATCCTTTTTAAAATTTAATGGATAGGAATTCAGCTTGCCCTTGCCCCCGAATTTTTCATCCCTCATCATATCCATTATATTATTGGCCTCCTTATTTGAAAAAATCTGCTGAATGTCCATTTTTTCAACCACCTGGGCAGATTTAAACCCAAAGATATCTTCTGCGCTCTGGTTCCACAATTTGATGGTGCCCCTCATATCCATTGCCATAATGGCATTGGGAGAACACGAGATGATTTTATCCATAAAGTCATAGGCTTCTTTTATTTCATTCTGATGTTTTTTCCTTCGAGTCTGATCCACAACGATTCCTTCATATCCTAAAATACCCCCGTTGGTGTCGTACCTTACAGTACTGGTTAAAAGGATATGAAGTATGTTCCCATTTCGATGTCTCCACTTCACCTCATAATCAACAACCTGGCCGGTTTTTTCTATGATTTCCGTATATTCACGCCTGTCTTTTGGTCTTAAATAGACATCCCTTGCAAGATCAAGAGAAAGAAATTCATCCTTATCCTGATACCCAAGCATTTTTAACAGCGTTGGGTTAACATCAAGAAACCTTCCTTGTTTACTGCTGATAAACACTCCACACCCTGCATGTGTAAAAAGTGTTTGATAACTTTCTCTAGATGATTTGAGTTTTTCTTCCTGGCGCATGGTGTGAGTGATATCCCGATATAAAGACAGTTTGGATATAGTTGCGTCCTGATTGGTAATGGGAAGCTCAGACAGGGCAAATGTTTTATCAACAGATTCAATATATACTTCACTGTGATGGGTTTCATTTTTGATAAAAACTTTATCATATTTACACCAGTTGCAAGGTTTGTCAGATTGAATCAATACCTCATGGCATTTTTTTCCAATTCCCTCACCAAACAATTCTATCATGTATTTATTCATGTATTCAATGGTATAGTCATTGCTGATAATATATATACCGTCTTCAAACGCATTGAGCACATCCAAAAGCCTTGGTGTATGAGCAGGCATTAAAAATCTCCTTTAAACTAAAAAGTAAACTACTCTGAATAAATACTTTCAGTCATGTTTTTTGTCAAGGCCACCATGACAGGCTCTGTAAAAACTAATTTTAGCGCAAATAGATAACCTTCAAACATTTGATAAACCCATATCAATGTTTGAATTCTGTGTAAACAAATATTCAATATCTTATGAAAAAGGCATTAAATTTATACATTTGAAATAATGGAAAAAGTGTTGTTTGCTTAAAATCGAGACACCCTATTTAGGGACTTGTAGAAGACAAAGTAATTCTTTTAGAAATCTTTTAGATATGATAGTAATCCAGTTCTCAAGTTTGCAAAATTTGATTCCCGTCAAAAGGAGAATAAATGAAAGATCATTATATATCTGAAAAAAAATTCCCCATTAAAATAGATAAACATGTATTAATGCTGGGAAATTATTTTTTCAACCTGTTTCTGGTTATCGGCAACCGCAGCACTGCCCTTTTTGAAGTGGGTGTTTCGGGAATAGTTGATACTGTGGTCAGACAGCTTGAACATCTTGATATCAATCCGGATTTTATCATTCCATCCCATCCCCATTCAGACCATATTACAGGACTGCCGGGTCTTGCCAAAAGATATCCAAATGCCCGGATAATTGCTGCAACAGGGGCAAAAGAATTTAATGAACATCCAAAATCCTTACCTTTATTGATTAAAGAAGACATGTTCATATCAAAAAGACTGGCCGATTTTAACATCAAACCCGGCAGACCCTCATTGAAAAAGATCCCTGATCTAAGTTGTGCTCTAACCATAGACGAAAGGCAATCCCTTGACCTTGGAGGTATCACATTGGATCTTGTCAAAGTAGATGGACACTCCCCTGGAAACCTTATGGGGATTATAAACTCAAAAAAAATCATGTTTTGCTCTGACAACCTTGGCTTTCATTTTCCAGGCAGAGGATATCTGCCCTTATACTTCACCACAGCCCATGCATATATTTCAACCCTTAATTTTATTAAGGAATCAAACCCTTTGATTATCTGCCCTGCCCATCAGGGCCATATGGCTGGAGAAGAAGCGACAAAAGGCATCCAGGAGTCCATTGATATAACACTCAACACCATTAAAAATATAAAACAATCCCCTCTTTCTGATGAAAAACTTGCCATGGACTTGTTTGAAAAAAGTTACAAAGATGAATTTACCCTTTATACAAAAAATAATATTAAAAATTGCACTTCTCTGCTTGTAAAAAGAGCTAAAGAGGCTGTTTGAAAACCTTTGAAGACAAAAGCCCCTGGGGACTTATTTTTATCCTGTTCGGAGCCGGAATTCTGTCTGCCTTCCAGGTGGGCAAGGTCCCGCCTGTCTTGTCGGATATCAGGATGGATCTTGCAATCAGTCTGTTTTATGCAGGATGGGTTTTATCCATTTTCAATCTTACCGGTCTTTTTCTTGGAACCTTTACAGGAGCTATTGCCGATGCCATTGGCCACCGCCGCCTGATGCTGACAGGTCTTGTTTTTCAAATTATAGGCTGCTTCCTGGGATCTTTTTCCGATTCCTTTTATGGGTTACTTGCAAGCAGGCTTCTGGAAGGTGCTGGATTTTTGGCCGTAATTGTCAGCACCCCGACGCTGATTTTCCAGGTGGTAAAACCTAAAGATATGGCAGTGGCACTATCCATCTGGACCTGTTATCTTCCTGCCGGGGCCTCATTGATGATGCTTCTTTTGCCATTTATTTTATCGGTCACTGACTGGAAGGGCCTTTGGCAAATCAATGGTGTCATATTGATAGCCTATACTTTTTTACTTTCAAAAAAGACATCCCATATAAAATTCATGAACAAATCAACATCAGTTACTTTTAAAAAACTGATTCAGGATGTCATAAGGACATCCACAAGTGCCGGACCATTGCTTCTTGGATTAATTTTTGTCACCTATGCCCTGCAATGGCTTGCCGTGATGGGGTTTTTACCGACAATGATCATTGAAAAATATGGATTTTCAAAATCCATGGCCTCGATTTTGACTGCAGCAATGGTCTTTGTTAATATTTTTGGAAATCTTGTTGGCGGCAGATGTTTGAAAAAAGGCATCAAACGATGGAAATTAGTCGCATTTGCCTGTACGGTAATGGGCACAAGCTCCTTTGCCATATATTCTGTGGATACCAATTTTATATTAAACTATACAGGATGTCTTATCTTTTCAATTTTTGGCGGCCTAATCCCGGCATCTATTCTTGGAGGAGTCCCTGATTATGCTCCTTCAAAGAGCCTGATTTCAACCACCAACGGGATCATTATTCAGGGTGGACAGGCCGGCCAACTAATGGGTCCGCCAATACTTGCCTATCTTGTTTCCCAGACAGGTTCATGGTCGTGCGGATCATGGTTTTTGGGAAGTGTTGCCTTCATCGGTCTTGTATTAACCCTTTGTCTTTCCCGGGTTAAACCCAATCTTAACCCGGGCAATTCATCTTAATATTTCTCCAGACTTCAAATCTTTTTAATTTTGTTTTTTTGCCTTTCTCAGTGTCAAAAATATATTGCCGCTAAAGATCAGGAATGCACCTGCCCACCCAGAAGCAGAAAGAACCGGATCCATTGCAACAACAGGACCTAACACTGCTGCCAAAAGAATCCTGGTTGAAGAAATAATACCGCCTTCAATAGCAGTTACATATTTAAACCCGATGGTTATCAGAAATTGACCGACAATGGCGGATGCTGAACAGAAAAAAAGATATTTCAAATCTAAAAATTGAGGCATATGGATGTGATTAAAAAATACCGTATAAATAAGTAAAGACCCAAGACCAAACAAAAAAAATAATGTGGTTTCCGTATCATGCACCTGCCTGGAGAGATTGAGATACATCATTGCAATGGCTGCACTGACCCCAGATGCCAGGGCCCATAAGGAATTTATATTAAAATTCATTTTTCCCGGTGCCAAGATCATCCAAACACCAGCAAAAGCAATAATAACAACGACAATTGCAATAGCATCCCTTTGTTCCTTTAAAAACATCCATGAAAAAATTGCGATAAATAATGGATAGGTCATATTTAAAATATTGGCCTGGCCAACTGATGTTAAATCCACTCCTTTAAAAAAACAATATACTGCAACACAATTGGCTATGGTCCTGCCAATGAGATATCGTTTTTTCTTTACCTTGATTTTTTTCTTTTTAAGGGCCATCAGGATCAGCACAGCTATAAATCCCAGTAAAAATCTTGCAAATACGAAAAGGGCCGGATCTATATTTAATCCTTTGATCTTTGCCCACTTGATAATTACTGTGGCCAGATAAAAAAAGAAGGCTGAACCAAAAATGCATAAACATCCCAGCAATACTTTTAAGTTTAACGCAATTTTCAAAATTTAATTTCCGTTTCGTAGTTAAGTTAGAAATAGAACTTTTTGATAAGTAGTGTTTGAACTAAAACTCACTCATCTGCTTCGTTGCTGTAAAATTTTGAAATCCTCATGTACTACAGTACACTCCAGTTTCAAAATTTCTTGCGCCTTGCATATGAGCAACTTTTCATCCAAACACGGGTTTTCGGTCAAGCACTAAGTAGAAAATAAAATATATTCCTAGGAAAAATCGTTTTCCTGTTTCTTGCTTTCCCAGATAATATTATCAAGTACTTTCCTGAAATAGGGGGTAATATTCTCAAATTGGATGGCTACTCCGCTTTCTTCCACCCTGACTATCATTCCCTTAAGCTTGAAAGATTTATCAATTCCAGGGATGGAGAAAACAATTCGTACGGTTTTATCGGTTTCAAATTTTCCTTCGGTATTTATGAAAATACCACTGGCACTGATATCACTGGTATCAGTTTGGATAACTTGGTTTCCAACCACCACATCAATATCTGACTTGGCTTTTAGACGTTGATATTCTCTTTGTTTTCCAACCTGCCAGGTTTTAAGAATTTCAAGAATTTCTTTTTGCTGATCCTGAGTAAGATTGCGAACTCTATTTATAATTTCATCCAGCATTTTTCTGTTGATTCCATTCTTGGTTTATAATCCTTATTTTGTATTAACATACTAATTCGGTATAAACCATTTCAAGCCATTTAACAAGCTGTCTCCAATATTATTTCTGGACACTTATATGTAAAAAGGAAAAGTGACTGCAAAAAATATAATGTCAAAAAAAACACTCGGGTTTTAGGCCAGAAGTAATATGAAAAGCGTTCTGATGACATACTGCCATCCCGTTCGCAGATACCCATTAAAACCCCTGAAAATAAGGTATAAAAAACTTGACTTTTTAGGGGAGATTGTTTTAAACAATATCCTATAGAGTATAGGAAAATCTACTGTCCTGGGATCATCGCAAATTTTATAAAAAGCGTGAAAAACAAAATTGGAGTATGTTTTACATTTAAGATTGTAATAATTTTTTAAATTAAGGAGTAAATATGGAAAAAATCATAGAGATGTTAACCTTATGGTCCACCACCTATGTCATCAAAATAGTGGCTGCTTTACTCATATTCTTTATTGGGAAATGGCTGGCCCGAATGGTGACAAACCTTTTGACAAAACTTCTGGATAAGAAAAATATTGATGCCACTTTGATTCAATTTTTAGACAGTATTTTGTACTACACATTTTTAATAGTTGTGATTATTGCAGCAGCAGGCCAGCTCGGTATAAACACCACATCTTTTCTCACTATAGTGGGCGCGGCAGGTCTTGCCATAGGTCTTGCACTCAAGGACTCCCTTTCAAATTTTGCATCTGGATTCATGCTGATCATGTTCCATCCTTTCAGGGTCGGGGACTTTGTGAATGCGGGGGGCGCGTCAGGAACAGTTAAATCCATTGATATGTTTAACACCACCATTCATACACCAGACAACCAGAAGGTTATTGTACCCAATTCAAAAATTACCAGCGATGTCATCACCAATGTCACGGCCAATGACACCCGCCGTGTTGATATGGTTATAGGCATTGGTTATCAAGATGATATTTTAAAGGCAAAAACCGTCCTTGAAGGCATCATAAAAGATGAAAAAAGAGTTCTTGAAAATCCGGCCACCACGATTGCCGTTTCAGAGCTTGCCGACAGCAGTGTTAATTTTGTGGTTCGGCCCTGGGTAAAAACCACTGACTACTGGGGCGTTTATTTTGATTTAACAGAAAAAATCAAAATCACATTTGACAAGGAAGGAATCAGTATTCCTTATCCCCAGCAGGATGTTCATCTTTTTTCAGAACAAAAGGCTATATGATCAATTAATTTTTATTGAGTAAGGTTAAGACATATGCCTGCAGTCGTTTTATAGAATTATTGGGAAAGCAATGAAAGGTTATCAAAAATAATTTACATAAATGGAGGTTTTAAATGGGTATTTTTTCATGGGTTATTATGGGTTTAATTGTAGGTGTGCTAGCAAAATGGATAATGCCAGGCAAGGATCCAGGAGGAATTATTGTCACAATTTGTATCGGTATTGCCGGCGCATTTGTTGGTGGTTTCATCGGTTCTTTCCTGGGTATTGGGAGTGTTTCCGGCTTTAATATGGTTAGTTTTTTACTTTCAATAGGTGGCGCAATCCTTCTCCTGATTTTATACCGGGTAATTAAACGATGAAATTTAAACTCTAAAAATGGCATAAATTAATGTGCCGGTTTTAGAAAGGAGAAAGGCATAATGAACAATGAAAATATGCGCATATGCCCAGTAGAAATAGCCGGTAGTCTTGATAGCAAAGTTAGAAGATGGGTACAAAATCCCAATAAAATATTAAAGCGTTATATCAAAGAAGGGATGACCATATTGGAATTAGGATGTGGTCCCGGCTTTTTCACCATTGATATAGCTCAAATGGTTGGAAATTCTGGTCAGGTTATCGCTGCTGACTTGCAGGAAGGAATGCTTGAGAAACTTAGAAACAAGATTAAAGGGACTAATCTTGAGGATCGAATAATATTGCATAAGTGTGATGAGGACAAAATTGGCATTTCAGAAGATGTTGATTTTGTTCTATTATTTTATATGGTTCATGAAGTCATAGATAAAGAATCCTTATTCCATGAAATCAAATCCATACTAAAACCTGATGGGCAAGTTCTCATTGTAGAACCACCAATTCATGTTTCAAAAAAAGAATTTGAAAATACTATCAAAATAGCCAATAACGTCGGGCTAAGCATTGTTGAAAAGCCAAAAATACTATTTAGCAAAACAGGGATATTAAAAAATAATGCTGTTTAAAGCCGGTGATTTTATTAAGCACAAATTGAGGTTTTATCTTTAGGCCAAAATATTGCCTTTTGTACAGGCCTGGATATGATAAAAAATTTTTAATTCTATAGCTTATCACCTTGTCAAAATTACGGATTGAGCTTGAAATTTTAAGAACTTAATGATAATTCAGATTGTCTTGAGTTAACGATAAAAAAGAAGAAAAAACATGGGGAAAAGCAATTTTAAATTTGATGAAGATATCCTTGCATTAAGAACTAAAATTGATGACATTGATGGCCAGGTACTTTCCCTTCTTGCCCGGCGACAAACCCAGGTCGAAAAGGTTGTCAAATTAAAAAGAGAACACAATATCCCTGTTTACCATCCTGCCAGGGAAGAAGATTTGATTTCAAAACTCAGGGTGCAGGCCAATAAAACAAATCTTGACCCGGATTTTATGGAAGATCTTTACCGGTTAATTTTAAGGCAATCCCGGGTAAAACAGATTGACCAGATGGAAGGTAAAGGAGTCAGGCCGGATACCAGTGTTTTAATCGTTGGTGGTGAAGGACAGATGGGGGAATTTTTTGTTTCTCTGTTTCGTAAATCAGGGTATGAGGTCAGAATACTGGAGAAAAAAAATTGGGATAGCGCCAAACAACTTTGCGAAAATATTGATCTTGCCCTTATTTGTGTCCCCATTGAAATAACCTGCGATATTATAGAACAGATTGCGCCATTTCTTGAGTCTAAAACAATTCTTGCCGACCTGACCAGTATCAAGGACGAACCCTTAAAAAAAATGCTGGAAGCACATCCAGGAGCCGTGATTGGGCTTCACCCCTTATTTGGCCCGAGTTCCGGTTCTCTTGACAAACAGATCGTTGTTGTCACGGCGGGAAGAGATTCGGATCGATGCCAGTGGCTGGTGGACCAGATGACTCTCTGGGGTGCTGTTATTGTCCCATGCAGTGCAGAAGAACATGACGAAATCATGGAAATTGTCCAGACTTTACGCCATTTTGCTACGTTTAGTTTTGGACAGTTTTTATATGAAAAACATGCACGCCTTGAAAGGACCCTTGAGTTTTCAAGTCCGATTTATCGCCTTGAGTTTGGGATGGTGGGCAGGCTGTTTGCCCAGGACGCTTCTCTTTACTCTGAAATCATTTTTGCGACGAAACAGAGACGGCAGCTTTTAAAAGATTATATTTCATCCTTAAATAATCATCTAGAAATGCTGGAAGCCAATGACAAACATCTTTTTATTGAAAAATTCGACACTATTGCACAATGGTTTGGCCCCTTTAGCGAGCAGGCCATGCGTGAAAGCACTTTTTTAATCAACAAACTGATTGAAAGGTTTTAAATCAATTTTTCAAAAAAATTTAAATTTTTCCATATTGTTTTAATTTCTTCAAAAGGGTTTTCCTTGTAATACCAAGTCTTCTGGCAGCTTCGCTCTTGTTGCCTTCAGATGATTCAAGAGTGGAAAGAATGGCTTTTTCTTCTATCTGCGAAAGCCGGATATTTCCAAAATCTGTTTCCCCATGAATTTTATCGACAGCCATTGCCTTTATAAATGAAAGGTCTTCCTTGCAGATATAGTCAGACCTGGCAAGAACCACGCCTCTTTCCACGCAATTCATCAATTCCCTTACATTGCCTTCCCATTCATACCGGATTATAGCATCCATGGCATCTGGTGAAAAACCTTGTATATCCCGTTTATTTTTCTTTGAAAAAATGTCTAAAAAATGATTCGCCAGGGTTGGGATATCTTCTTTTCTTTCCCTTAAGGGCGGGATCTCGATACTCACAACATTAAGCCGATAATATAAATCCTGGCGAAAGCTTCCCTGCTCTGACATTTGTTTTAAATTCTTATTGGTTGCTGCAATAATTCTTACATCTGTTTTAATATTTTGATCACTTCCCACGGGTGTGATCTCTTTTTCCTGAATCACCCTTAACAGCTTTGCCTGCATGGCAAGGCTCATTTCTCCGATTTCATCCAAAAGGATACTGCCTTTATCTGCCAGTAAAAACCGCCCTTTTCTTTTCCTGTCTGCACCGGTAAAAGACCCTTTTTCATGACCGAAAAGTTCTGACTCAAGCAGGGTCTCTGTAATTGCGGCACAATTAATCCTTACATAAGGCTGATCTTTTCGTGAAGAATTAAAATGGAGGGCAGATGAAACCAGTTCTTTGCCAGTTCCTGATTCACCCGCGATCAGGACATTGGCATCCGTGGGTGCCACCATGTGAATGGTATCCAAAAGGGAGAGCACGGCAGGACTTTTCCCGATAATGTCGTGGGAAAAATCTTTCTCCTTTAACCTGACCTTTAAATGCCTGTTTTCCTTTTTTAAAGAAATACTTTCAAATATATGTTCAATTGTTAATTTCAGCTTATCAAAATCCAGGGGTTTGGTAAGGTAATCATAGGCCCCGATTTGCAAAGCTTCCACAGCAGTCTGTACTGATGAATATGCCGTCATAATGATCACGGGTAATGAGGGATTATAGGCTTTAATCAAGTGCAGTGCTTCCATCCCGGACATTTTCACCATTTTCATATCCATCAGAACAATATCAAAGGGCTGGTCTTTTACCATTTCAACAGCGATTGCACCATCATCTGCCAGATGAATCACAAATCCCCAATCCGCCATCACGGTCTCAAGCATTCTGGCATGGGCGGCATCATCATCAACAACAAGTATCTTTTTCATTTTTCTTTTTACCCCTTTTTATGAAACAGGCAGATGGATAATAAAACTTGTACCCACATTTTTTTTGCTCTCCACATGTATGCTGGCTTCCAGATTTTCAATGATCCTGTGAACGATGGAAAGGCCAAGCCCAGTGCCTGTAGGCCTTGTAGTAAAATAGGGGTCAAAAATCAGATCAAGGGATGGCTCATCTATGCCTTGCCCGTTATCCTTAACCCTTATTTCAATCTGCCCCTCTTTATCAATATCCTGCACCTGTATCTCCAAAATCCCTTTGTCACCCAATGCATCTATGGCATTAATGTATAAGTTTAAAAGCACCTGCTTCATCCTGTCTCCATCTGTATTGATACCTATTTTTTTTGTATCAATATTAACTCTTGTTTCAATATTTTTTTGTTCCAGATCGTGGCGAACAAGCTTTAGAGAATGGGTGATCATCTCCTTGATATCCACTTGTTTTTTTTCAATGGCCATGGGTTTTGCAAATTCAAGCAGCTGGGTAACTGATCTATTTATACGCTCTACCTCCTTGACCATAATCTGTGCTAATTCCTTGTCTGACTTATTGTCCTCATATCGTTTGCCAAAATAGGTTGCAAAACCTTTGATGGAACTCAAAGGATTTCTGATCTCATGGGCAACACCTGCTGCCAGCTTTCCGATTGCCGCAAGCCGCTTGTTTGTCTCTACCTGTTTTTTAAGATCCCTTATCTGGGTTAAATCCCTGAAAAGAAATAAAAATCCAATAATTTGATTTTCGCTGTCCTTAATAGGAGATGCTGTTATATCAAGACCAAGCTTTCGGTCCCGTGCCATACTGAAATTAATCTCGCGGTTTAGAAGGTCTTGAGATATTTCCATTTCCTGTATCAATTCAATCATTTCAGGGTAGGGTTGAGTCAAATCTCCACCTAGAATGTTTTTTGCAGCATTATTCACAGATGTGATTTTTTGATCCAAATTAATGGTAACCATTCCTGAAGGCATATTCTGGATCACATTATCGGAAAAGGCCTTAACGCTTGTCAGGGAATCTTTAGCAGATCTGTACGCCTGGAAGGCAAAAAGAGCAACCATACCGACACACCCCAGTATAAAAAAAAGAACCCCCCGCCAGATAGTCTCTTTTAATAATCTGTCCCGGGCGATTTGTGCCCTTTCCATGGAAAGTCCGGCAAATATATAATGTTCCGCCATTTCAGGTGTTTTGCCATCCTGATTTTGAATATAGTGCCGACTCCAGTCCTTGATTGTTTTTTTAAAATTCTGCATATCCGGGGAAGAAAAATGTCTTGGTTTTACTCCTCCATCCATCTTCATATGGCCGCGCCTGGACCTGGACCTTATGGGTACAAATCTTTTGAAAACTTCAAAAACCTGGGTCTGATCTTTTTGCAACCTAACCCTGTGATGGACCAGGGAGGTATCTTTATTTATCTTTTCAGTCCCGGTCATGGCATCAAAAACCTGTCCCACCATGGATGCATCTGAGTGCGCCAGAATACGGCCATCCTTTGATACAATCATCATATGAATTACTTCAGGCTGCAATGATGTTTCCAAAAGCATTGCCTGGATTCTATTTGCGCCCCATCGCATGGTGAACATTCCAGTTCGGGTACCGGCCTCAAATGTTCTGATCAATGAGACACCTTTCTCCAATAAACGCTGAGTGATAAACTCTTTTTGTTTTTCCAGTCTGTCCAATGTCATAATTGTAAAAATCGGCAACATGATCAATAAAACACCAATGAGGAATAAAGGGGATATCAATCGAAACTTATACTTGGGAAACTTATTTTTTTTCACTTTATTAATGTTCTCTTTTTTTATCTTTATGTTGGCTGTTCTCTTTTATACCATATTCCACCTGATCCTATCTGATTATGATAAGCAAAAATAATACCACCCTTTGTTTCAAATATTAATTAGTGCAGACATAAAAAACACCGATTTTTTCAATCACTGCGCCGGCTCAGTTCTCAAAGAGCTTGTGCTTATAAAATTCTCAGGTTTTAGGTCAAGTTTCTGCTAATTTCCAGGCAACATGACTCCGGGTATTTTATACACACCTGGATACATTGACCTGGGTAAAAAGTCCACACTATCACAAATTCAATAACAATGCTTGATTCAATATAATTTTAAATATATATTACAAATTCAGTAAGTTAAAAAATATACTCTCCATTGGCACGGCCTTTGCTCTATACCATTCCATAAGAACGATAAAAGTTCAATTAATAAAACTACTTTAAATTGGAGGTTATTATGAAAAAATCAATTATCATCATGGGTTCATTACTTTTAGTTGCTCTCTTGTCAACAAGTGCATTTGCATGGGGCCAGGGCGGATGCCAGGGCAAAGGACAGAAAATGGGGTACGGCCAGAATCAAAACTGCCAGGGATCTGGTGGAGGACAAGGCATTCTCAATGATTTATCCAAGGAACAAAGAGATGAATTAGGTGCCCTGCGCCAAAAATTCACAGATGAAACCTATGAGCTTAGAGCAGCAAAATTTACAAAACAGCAGGAAATGAGAATGCTCATGGAAACATCTGACCCTGATAGGACCAAGCTTGACAAATTATCACAGGAGATGGCCGATATTCAAAAACAGGTAAGAGACCAGCGCATCACATTTTTGCTGGCTGCAAAAAAAATTGCTCCTGAGCTTGGCCTGGGCAAAAAATTTGGTCATGGTCGTGGTAAATGGGGAAAAAAAGGCGGACAAAGAGGTTGCCAGGGACAAGGACAAGGAAGCGGTTGGAATAATAACTAATAGAATATAGTTCAGCTCTAAAGTATTTCCCATAAAAACGCCCGGAATGATGGAACCATCTTCCGGGCTTTTTTTTATTTTTCTTCAAGTTTTACATGATTTTTCAATACCCCAATTTTCTCAATTTTTGTTTCCAGCACATCACCAGGAGCAAGATACACAGGTGGTTTTCTGGTAAACCCCACCCCGCTTGGTGTTCCTGTTAATATGATCGTACCCTTAACCAGTGTGGTAGATTCGGATAGATATGAAATGATTTGGGCCACAGAAAAAATCATATCGCTTGTATTGCTTTTCTGCATTGAGTTACCGTTTAGCACACATTCAATATCAAGGTTACCAGGATCGGAAATCTCGTCTGGTGTTATAATCCAAGGGCCAAAAGGACAAAAAGTATCAAAACTTTTCCCTTTTATCCATTGTTTGCCGCCTCCATGCTTCTGCCACCTTCTGGCAGAGATATCATTGGCACAGGTATATCCCAGAACATAATCAAGAGCATTTTCCGGCAGGACATTTTTTGCATTCTTTTTTATTACAACTGCCAGTTCAGCCTCATAATCCACTTCAGGGATCTTTACACAGGAGACCGGAATTTTAATATCATCCATATGTCCTGTTGCCGCGCCCGGATTCTTCATAAATACAACTGGATATTTTGGTAATTCAAGTCCCGTCTCTTTTGCATGGAGTCTATAATTTAACCCAATACAAAAGATGACACTGGGTGAAATCGGGGTTAAAATTTTTTTAACGATTTTTCTCTTCCCGGTATCGGAAAAATCATTGTAAATATCCCCCTCAATTACGGATGCACTGTCATTATCAAAATCACAACCCGTATAAATTTTATGATCATCACTTTCAAATCTAATAATTTGCATGTTTATTTTCCCCTGTTATTCATATATACAATTAAAAAATGTCTTATTTATTAATTGTATTAAAATCATTGACCTAAAAGGTCAAGCCCCTTTAACCCATGGGCCGGAATATGGAAAAATTATTCATTTGTCTTCCTGGCAAAAAGGCAGATTTAATCATACTGATTTTAACCTCTCAAAATATTGAAACCCGTGTTGAGCGAGTAAACAATTTATTTAATATACTAGTAAATAAATCAGATATAGAAAAATCTTGCACCATGGTCGAGGCTTATTATAAAGAAAATAAGTTTTTCAGACTCAAACAGCAGTTACAAAAAATTCCCATATCTTCATTTAAATCATATCCTGCTTTTTGTATCATGGGGCTGCTCTGGCTTATCCATGCAGCCTGTATTCATTACCAGGTCCACGAAGCCATGATATTAAAATATGGATCATCTGCCCTTTTTATCCTCCAGGGAGAGACCTACAGGGCCGTTACAGCACTGTTTCTGCATTCAGATGCTCGCCACCTTGCAGGGAATATGGCTGGCATGCTAATTTTCGGGGCACCCTTTATCAGCCTTTCAGGATTTGGTGTGGGCCCTTTTATGCTGCTTTTTGCCGGCACCCTTGGCAACCTTTTCAATGCCTACTTTTATAAAACCGCCCATCTTTCCATTGGGGCCTCAACAGCCATTATGGCAGCTGCCGGCCTTCTTGTGGCCTTCCAGGTTACACAAAAAGATAAACCGCTAAGACTGAATAACCTGATGCCTGTCTTTGCCGGCGCCGTTCTTATCGCCCTGTTCAGCCAGGGAGAGCGTACAGATGTCTGGGCTCATATATTTGGATTCTTGAGCGGGGTTGGAACCGGTATTATTTTTTTCCCTTTAAACAAAATATTTACCTTTTCAAAAAAGGATTCCATCGCCCTGTTTATAACCCTCCTTATCATTGCCACATCCCTTTTTGCTGCAAAATAAACCGGATCATGATGATAATGAAATGACGGTCACCATGAAAGTCAGGAGAGCCACGATTTATAAAAAATATGTTTAATTCCTTTTTTAAATCTCCTGTAATATGATAAAGCTTTTAAAAGTTTTATTTACTTTGCTATTTGATTTTTACGCAAGCTGTATAGATGAAAATTGGAGGAAGATATGGGAAAAACAATTCCAAACATTTTGATCATAGGGGGAGGGGTTGCCGGAATGGCTGCAGCAACAGCTCTTGCTGATCAGGATGTTGTTGTATACCTTGTAGAAAAAGAAAAAACCGTTGGTGGGCATACTGCCAAGTGGGCCTGTATGGCAACGGACACCTGCGAAAACTGTGGCGCCTGTCTCAGTATTGAAATGGCCGACCAGGTTCAAAAACAAAAAAATCTTATTTTGCAACTCAATACCAGTGTTAAAAGCCTTAATAAAAAGGAACAGGGGTATGAGGTAGTTTTAGAAAATAATGGTTCATTCTTTGTGGAAAGAATTATCATGGCCACGGGATTTTCACCCTTTAACCCTGTTCAGATAAATTCCCTTCACTATGATGCGTATAAAAACGTCATCACCACGGCGGATTTGAACACCCTCCTAAAAGATGAGGCGATTTCCAAATATTTTAACCAGAAATCTGATCCAAAAATAGCCTTTATCCAGTGTGTGGGCTCCCGGAACCGTGAACTGGGCACAGATTATTGTTCCCAGGTATGCTGCAAGATATCCATGCGACATGCCAACAAGCTTACCCATCTTTACCCTGAGTCAGACATAACACTCTTTTACATGGATCTTCAGGTCATTGGGAAAGAGACAAGATCCTTTTTCAACAAACTTTCAAAAAATATTGAATTGATTCAGGGTGTTCCTGCTGAAATACTTGAAGACTGTCAGACAAATATGCTGACTATTGTGGCAGAAGATAAAGAAACTCTGTCCAGAGTTTCCAGAGCCTTTGATCTCATCGTTCTCTCTATTGGCATGCAACCCTCTCAGACCCTTGAAGAAACTGCCGATCTACTTGATCTGGAGCCCAATTCCTGGGGGTTTTTCAATACTGACCCTGGGGTCTCTTCAAAGGACATCGTGATTGCAGGATGTGCCAATGGCCCCAAAGATATTCTTTCCTCACAACAGGATGGCCGGATTGCGGCGGCCAAAGTCATTGAAGACCTTGGGTTGAACAGAAAAATGAAAAAGGGCATTGCCGTATTTGGAGAAGGGGTACAGGCGGATCAAACAGCCCTTTCAATCTCTTCAAAAGGCTATCTAACCTATCTGTTCGGACCGGGGACAAGCCTTTCAAAGGATACCCCTGTCACTATTTTAAACGATTACCGGATGATTTCCCTCAGCGGTACAGCCGGCAATTTTTCACTCTATTATGAATCGGAAGATAAAAAGCAAACCCTCGCCTGTGCAGCAATTATTGCGGCATTTGAACCAAAACAATCTTTTAACCGGCTGAACAGTCTCACAAATGCCTGCTTAAGTCTTGATGCGTTCTCCCGCCTGGTTGAAAAAACACCGGACGCCTGTCCGGATAAAAGTGTCATCCTGCTGGACTATTTTGGCCCGGAGTTTAAATCCTTTGCACGTCATGCCTTAAAAACTGCTGTCAAAGCAAAGACTTTGGGGAAAAATATTTCCATCATCATGAACAAGATGCTGGTCCATGGTGCGCTGGGTCAGCGCCACTATGATGAGGCAAGACAAAAGGGAATTGATTTTTTCAGATTTGATAGCAGCGAGGATTTAAAATTTGAGGATTTGGGCAATGGATTTTTAATTAAACTCAAAGAGGCGACACTGCCGTCCATCGAGCTGAATCTCGACTGTGACTGTCTTGTCCTGCCGCCCAGCTTGATACCGGCACCAGGATTTAAAGATGCGGCAGAACTCCTGGGCCAGTCCCTTGACAGGGAAGGTTTTTTCCAATCAGCCAACATCCGTCACCGCCTGACTCAATCCCCCAGAAAAGGCATCTTTTTTGCCGGCACCTGTCATGATGAGGCAGACCCGGATGACCTGAACATTGAAATTGATGAGATTTTGTCTGTATTTTCCACAACACCCTTTGACCTGCCCGAAATTAATACGGGAGTTGAAATTAATCAAAAAATGTGTGCCCAGTGTCTGACCTGTATCCGGATCTGCCCGCACTCGGCTATTATAATGAATGAAAAAAACAGACCCCAGATCGTACCGGATGCCTGCTTTTCATGCCATCTTTGCGTGTCAAACTGCCCGGCCTATGCCATTGAATCAAAAGTGCTTTCCAATGACCAGATTGCAAGGAAGGTTGAAAAAGACAAGGTGGTCCTTCTGGCCTGCGAACGATCGGCTGCCCTTGCAGCAGACAGCCTCGTACTGCCAAAAAATATCACTTTGATTCCCATTCCCTGTGCCTGCAGGATCAGTAGCGATATGATTCTCAAAGCCCTTTTAAACGGGGCATCAAAGGTCATTGTCAGCGGTTGCCACCAGGAGAACTGCAGATCCCTTAAAGGCAGCGATGTTGCCGATGCAAGCGTAAGGCAGGTGCTGAGTATTCCAGGAATTGACGTCTCAAAAGTGGTGTGGGAACCCATCGCTGCCAATGAAACCAGAAAATTTGAAAAAATTATTTCCAAAGCGTAAGAATAAAGGAAAAAAAAGATGGATAATGCAACCATAAATAAAAATTCTGCTCTGTATAAACTCTTAAACCAGTATCCGCTGGGTGACAATGCTTCCGAATGTCTTACCTGCGGTGCCTGCAACTCCAGATGCACCTGGTTTGACGGGGAGGGCGGGCCATTGCCCCGCCAGATCATCCGCATGGCCGCCCTGGGACTTGATGAACTGCTTGTAAACAGCAACATGCTCTGGGATTGTCTTGTCTGTAACCGGTGTACAGAAGTGTGCCCCATGGGAATCACCATGGACAAGGTTGTCAGAAAAGCCAGGAGCCTTGCCATTTCCGATGGGAAAATACCCGAAGACATTAAAACAGGAATTAAAAACCGTCTTGAAACAGGCGATGTCAACGGCCTGACCACTGAGGAGTTTGTGGAAACAGTTGAATGGGTCAGTGAAGAGTTTGTTGATGACGTGGATGATCCAAAGGCAGAAATTCCACACGATGTAAAAGGAACAAAGCTTCTTTATCTTCCCAACCCAAGAGAGCTTGGCATCAATCTGCTTCATTTAACTGCCATGGCAAAACTCTTTTATGCCATAAAAGAGACCTGGACCCTGTCTGCCCATCATACGGATGTAACCAACTGGGGATATTTTGTGGGCAAGGATGAGATTACGAAAAAGATGGCCCTTATGGTGGTTGAACCGGCAGAGGCGCTCGGTGTTGAAACCCTTGTGCTGTCAGAATGCGGTCATGGATACCATGTTTTAAAATACCTTCTGGAAGATATCATTGGTCGAAAACCCAAATTTGAAGTGCTCAGCATGCCCGAGCTCATTGTTAGATATGCTCAAAAAGGGGTCTTGAAATTTGACCCGGGTGTGCATCCCTATAAAATCGCCTATCACGACCCCTGCAATATTGCCAGGAAATCAGGGGGCTATGATGCACCCAGAGAGCTACTGGCCATGGTCTGCGACAGGGTTGTGGAACTGATCCCCAACAGGGAAGACGGTGTCTGCTGCGGCGGCGGCGGTGGTCTTCTTCAGGACAGCCACAGCACCCCGAAAAGAATGATTTCAGGCAAACCCAAGGCAGACCAGATGAAAGCAACTGGTTTGCCCAACCTTGCCACAGCCTGCCTTTCCTGCCACAAGCAGCTGGGTGAACTTTCCAAACATTATAAACTGGGAATAAAGGTGGATACAGTGGCCTCCCTGGCATCAGAGGCACTCATTTTATAGAAGCCAAACCATGCCTTGACATCAATAAGGGGAGAAAATGGAAATGTCAGATTCCTTAATAAAAATCTTTCTGGTTTCAGATATATTCGGTCTTACGCCAGCCCTTGAAACCATTTGTAATAAATTGTCAAAGGTTTCACCTGACCTACAGATCATTGATCCATACAATGGTGTGAATCACAAATTTGAAACCCAAACCCATGCCTATGAATATTTTATGGATCGTGTGGGGTTAAAAAAATACCAGGACATCCTGACAAATAAATTAACACAATATGAACAGGATATTGTCCTGATCGGATTCAGTGTGGGCGCATCTGCCATATGGAAGATTTCTCATCAACCATCATTAAAACATGTACAAAAGGCTTTTTGTTTTTATGGTTCCCAGATAAGGCAAAACATCCATATTCATCCAATATTTGACATTGAACTCATTTTCCCGAAACAAGAACCTCATTTTAATGTAGATGAACTCATAAACCTGTTGCATAAAAAGGCTCTTGTCACCTGCATAAAAACAAATGGGCTGCACGGGTTCATGAATGAATTATCAACAGATTTTAACCCGGACTTTTACAAAGACTTTATCCAGCATTTAAGGACATATTTGGCTCAGCTAAAAAACCGGAATCCTTAACTCTCTGTATTTGCGATATGCAATCGGAGTAGCTCTTATGGTTCTAAATGACCTGTTTGTAATTTAGCTTTTTTTTCCGAAAAAAAATTTAATAATAGCTTTACGACGGGAGAGTAGCGCCAAAATGACAATACCTGCAAAAACATATTGAATCACGTGAAATCGCTGTTCTAAAAAGTCAAAACAGAAAAACCAGACAACGATTGCGGCAAAGGTTCCTGAACCTGTAGCACTGAAATTCTTGAACAGGTTAACCTTGAGCATATATCCAATCACAGAACCCATAACCGGCCCGGTAACCGGAAGGGGCAGCATTACAAAAAGAAAAAGACCGATCCACCCATAAGACTCAACCTTGTCTTTTTGTTCTACTGCTTTTTGGGTAAGTCTTTCAATGAGGTTTGTTACCCATATTACCTTGATATAATTGTTAGTTGTCAATACAAAAATTGAATATGTAAAACAGACAATTAATGCCTCAAGATAAAAGTTATACACAATTGTGACGACCGGACCGAATCCATTCATGATGCAGAGCCCAATTCCTGCAGCTCGTCCCCCGAAACTATGGACAAAAAAAGTCAGACCTAATGTTTTTGCGATTTCGATATCGATAGTCGCAAAGTACCCGATTACAATTAAAAGCAATAAGGAAAGCAGTATGCCTGTTAAAAGGATTCTGCCTTCATTGGTGTAAAACAATTTTTGCTTCATATGGGTTCAGATACCCTTTTTATGTCTGGTCTGTTCAATTATATTAACCGGGATAACATAAAAGAAGCTGTTGCTAAAGTCAAGAATAGAATAGGGCTATGACATAATAATTACATGAATTCAGTAGCTTGAACTAATTTATCTAAAACATTAATTTTGGAACACCCTAAAACAGATGACTAAGCTTAAGTTCATCAGCGTATTGATAGTTTTAAAAAAAGTTTATATCCTTTTTGGCGGATGCAAAAAGGAATTATCTTATTAGATCAGGAACTATCTTTTTACTTTCTAAGAAAGTACTCATAGTTTTATCTATTTATTATTCCCTATGATAATTATCCTTGATTCGGGTTACCCTGGTGTCTGACCACATCTCCACGGAATTTTCATCTTGACAATTTAATGCTTTATTCGTTATTGAACCTGTATGCTTCCTATAATTCGACTGCATTCTAAATTTTGAATTCATTACAAATTGATATGAATTAATTCGATCAAATTTTTAACAATTAATTTCAAATGAGGAGTCAAAATATGGACAATAGCCTGGCTTATAAAAAACTTGCAATAGTTTTAGATACACTTCCAAATGGTTTCCCTGCTACAAAAACTGGTGTGGAAATTAAAATTTTAAAAGAAATATTCACACCGGCAGAGGCAGATCTCTTCTGTGTTTTACGCCTGACATTTGAAACACCAGATCAGGTATCAGAAAGGACGGGTAGACCGATTGATGGTTTGGCAGAACAACTTGAAATCATGTGGCAGAAAGGCCAATTGTTTGGAGTTGATTTTGGAGAGGTGAAAGTTTTTAAAATGATGCCGTGGGCATTTGGCATATATGAATTCCAAGTAAAATCTATGGATAAAGAGTTAGCTAATTTATGTGAGGAATATTATCCGGCTTTCGGTAAAGAATTTTTTAAGCACAAACCACACCTTATGCAGGTAATCCCCATTGAAAAGGAAATTGAAAACACGCAAGCAACTCTTCCCTATGAGCAGGTCTCAACAATTATTGAAAACGGCCAATCCTTTGCTGTGAACGAGTGTATCTGCAAAAAAGAAAAGGGACTTACAGAAAATCCTTGTGACAAACCACTTGAAGTCTGTATGGGGATTGCACCTGTACCAGATGTTTTTGAAGGGGATAACCCTTGGGGTGGAAGGGTGATTTCAAAAGACGAAGCATATAAAATTCTTGAAAAATCTGAAGAGGCTGGTCTCGTTCACTTAACCAGTAATGTTCAAGGTGGTCAATATTATATTTGTAATTGCTGTGGTTGTTGTTGCGGAGTACTGAGATCTGTTAATGAACTCGGTTTTTCAGAGGGTGTTAATTCACATTTTTATGCAGAGATTGATAAAGATTCATGCAGTGGTTGCGGAATATGTGCTGATCAACGATGCCAAGTTAACGCTATTGAGGAGAAAGAAGAAATCTACAGCATTATAAAAGATAAATGTATTGGGTGTGGCCTTTGTATCAGTACCTGCCCAGAAGAAGCAATCGTTCTAAAACGAAAGGAGGAAAAAGCTTGTGTTGTTCCACCTGTCGATGAAAATGAATGGTTTAAGTATCGAGCTGCGATAAGAGGGGTAGATTATTCTGTCCACGAATAGAACCCGGATTTACAGAAGGATAGTCCAGAGGGCTTTTTAAAGCATGAAAGGCCATGAATTAGTCAGACGTCAACTCTATTTTGAAGAAATTTCATTGCCATGTGATGGGGGAAAAATTGTGATACCGTATAGCCCTTCACCTGAGAAACGTTTCTTTGATTTGGTATTAATCATAGATGACCGATATCCAGAAGCGACAATAAGTATTCATAGGGATCGGTCCTGACAAAATATAGATCCCCCCGTATCTGGTGTGTGAAGTCGTTTGACTTTAAAATTTTGATTCCATTATATAAGCCCATCTGCATCCCGCAAAAGCAATCTTCAGATCTTTATTTTTTTCTGGACAATCCTTTTCGATGCCTTATTTTGAGGTCTCAAAAATTTAAAGTATAAATCTAAACGGAGCCTGTATGAAAAGCTTTCGGCTGGAAATGGATATGTAGGACCGCAGACGACTATAGACGATAAATAGAATTTTTAATAATAAAATACGAGAGAATATGAATTCAGAAGAAAAAGAAGAGATCCGAAACGTGATATCAAGGAAAATTTGCGAGCTGGAAAAGAGTGTTGAAATATTTAAAAAACTATCAAAACCAGTGTCGCCGGATAATGCCATTGGTCGGATCACACGTATGGAAGCGATCAGCAGCAAAAGCATTAATGAAGCCTCTCTTGCAAAATCAAAACAAACATTGAAGGCGCTTAATAAAAATTTTGAAATGATCGATGATCCTGATTTTGGTTTTTGCGGGCATTGCCAAGAGCCGATTCCATTTAAAAGACTTCTGATTATGCCGGAAGCCCCTTTTTGTGTGTTATGCACAGACAAACTCAATGGAAGATAAAGGACAAAAATCCTGTTAGTGATGGTCACTCCTGTTGATAATATTCATCAAAAGATTGCGGATTTATTTTCTTTATGATTGCAAATTACTGGCAAAACTCTCTAAATGTGGATGGAATGTTATCACTGCTTACCTTTTCTATACAACTTTTAAAACGCGCTCCAAAGTAGACTGCAGGTGCTTTGCTATCAACTTTTCCGCTGTCACTACATCATGCTGTACAAGAACCTTGAAAATTTCCATATGTTCACTTGTGACATTTTCTGTGCCCCCCTTCTGTTCAAGGGAACCATACCCCACCCACAAACACAGGTCCCAGATTTCTTCCAGAGCATTTATGATCTGGGGATTAGCCGTCAATTCAGCCATATAAAAATGAAAATTCATATCATTCTGCAAAAATGACAAAGTGTTGTCAAACTGATCCATACCGATTAGAAAGGGTCGGCAGGCTTCAAGCTGGGAAGCCGTTATCTTTGGGGCGACATGCCGAATCACAGCTCTTTCCAGGGCATCCCGGAATTCATAAAGGTCTCTGATATCTTTACGATTCAGTATTTTTATCTGAAACCCTCTCTGGGGCAATATGCTAATAAAACCTCTTATCTGTAGTTTTATTAATGCATCGTGAACAGGGGTTTTGGAAATCCCCAACTCCGTGGCTAGAAGTTGCTCGCTGTATACCTCGCCAGGTTTAAGGGTGCCGTCGATAATTGACTCTCGGATAACGTCAAAAGCCATTGTTTTCAGGGTTGGCGGCGCCTTTAAGTTGTTGAACGTCAAAACTCTATTTTTCATTTCTATCCTCAATTATAGTTATTCATATCTAGAATGTAACATTCTAGAATTTTGTTATCTTAAAATTTTTGTACCCGTTTGTCAAGAACCTGATGAATATTGAAGGGGAGTTTAAAAAAAAACACCCAACACTGTTAAAAACATGTTGGGTGAATTGCAAATTGTATCAATAACCTGTGCCATCCCATAGATCAAGGCAACACTTGTTTATAAGATTTTAAAGCATCGCTTGTTGAAAAGACATGAGCGCCTTAATGTTTTCCAGGGGGACTTCCTTGGGAAAATCACAACCATTGGCCAATATATACCCGACGGGGTCCCCCCATGTTTTAGTACATTCGCCTGCCTCCTGCAAAACATCAGCCGGCTGACCTGACAAAAATGAGCCCGTTGGCGAAAGATTGCCCAGAACACACACTTTGCCACCCAGGACCTGACGGGCATCCTGTAGATTAACCTTGGCTTCCAGGCTGTAGCAATCGGGCCGGATATCCAGAACGTCTTTGAGTATCCGGGTTGTATTGCCGCATATATGAAGGCCGGATAATTTATTCAGTTTTTTGGTTCGAGTGATAATTTCTTTTAGATAAGGCTTTACAAATCCCTGGAAAGCAGCAGGAGAAATCAAATCACCGGAAGCAACGGGCTCGGATATATTTAAACCGGCAATTTCCGGATGATCCAGCATTTGTTCTGCGAGAGTCCAGATCAGCTCCGTTGAGAATGCAATAAGCTTTGCCAGCCGATCCGGATCCATCACCGTGGCCATCATGACTGGCTCAACACCTATAATCCGGGAAGCTGTTGTAAAGGGACCCCAAAGGGTAGGCATGATCAGCGTTGACTTTCCAATAGCATCGGCAACCAGATGATGGGCTTGAATAATTCCTTGCATGGTTGAATTTTGGGTAACCCTTTCCATCTGCAGCAGAGGAAGATCGTCTAGGCTGGAAATGACCGACCCTTTAAGTGCAGGCGTTGAAAATGAATCTTCAACAATGGGGCATCCAAGAAAGTGAACCGGATAATTAAGTAACCCTGCACCTGTCCAGAGCAGGTCCTGGCCGACTTTTTGAAAGCCGTTGATATAAATTTGCGCAATTAATTCCGGATTGTTGATGATCTGGGAAAATGTCAAACCCGCTGTTTGAGCATACCATTCCCCACCGGCAATCAATGCCACGGGAAGACGGGGTGGTCGTTTTTGTTCAATTGCCATTCTAGCGATGTTTTTGCCGTTCATTGAGCACACCTCCTATAAGGATTTTAGCAAAATTTTTAAACTTCTTCTCAAAAATTTTAATTTTATTTATAGCTCTACATATTTTCCCGATCTAGTCTGCCAGGGCCTTGGAAACGATTTGCATCGGGTGGATCACACGGATCTGATCTGTCTCTTCCAGGTTGCCTGAAAGATTCACCTGGCAGCCCGGGCACCCCGTGGCCCATAAGCTTGCCCCCGTCTTTTTTGCATTGAAAATTTTTTTATCAACAATTTTTTTGGATACTTCGGGATGATCGTAAAAAAAAGTACCACCTCCCCCGCAGCAAGAATCCGCATCAATGGCAGGCACAAAATCAACACCGGGAATCCTTGTCAGCAGGGCCTCCACCTTATTTTTTACGCCCTGGGCATTCCGAAGATGACAGGGATTGTGATAGGTGACCTTTTCTATATTATTGTCTGATTTCAACAGTGGCACAAGTAGTTCAATGCGGTCGTATAGGAATTCCGATACATCTTGGACTTTGAGTGCCAGGCTCTGGGCATCCTGGGTGTCCAGGCCCAATTCCCGAAGAACATGGGAATATTCATTGCGCAAAGCAGAGCCGCAGGTGGCGCAATCCACAATTACGGCTTCAACATCCTCACGGTTGAGGATGGAAATATTTTTAAGGATATTGTTCCTGGCCTTTTCCATTGCGCCATGGATAAACATAGGCAACCCGCAGCATACCTGGTCACCGGGAATTTCAACCCGATACCCCATCCGGGTCAGCACCTGAACCACGGCTTTTCCAACATCCTCATAAGCGTAATTTGTGGCACAACCGGCAAAATAAAGCACGATCCCCTTGCAAGATCCTTGAGGTTCATTAATTTCAGGCATCTGATCCCGGAACGGCTGCGCGTTCATATTGGGCATCTGCTTTACAGGGATAGTGCCCACCCTGAAATCCTTTAAAAGTTTCTCCAGGACGACGTTACGTCCAAATTTTGCAAATTTGGCAGCCAGTTTCAGCTGCTCGTCATGGGTGAGGAAATGATAAAGCACTTTCATTATCCACTTTTCACCAAAATCTTCTGCCATGCTGGCACGCATCCGCATGAACAGGGGTTCATGGCCTACCCCGCTGGGGCAGTTAGCCGTGCAGGTACCGCACATCAAGCACTGGGACATGATGTCCTTGAGATGAGGGGAACCGGGCAGATTGTTTTCTGCATAATATTTACTCAATTGCACCTTGGCCCTGGGGCTGAATGATTCTTCAATCTTATTCTGATAGACCGGACAGGTAAGCAGACACAAACCGCATCGGCCACAATCATATGCTTCTTTTGCGTCCATTTTGTTCATATTAGTATTCCTTATCAGGCAAATTTACCCGGGTTGAGGATGTTGTTGGGATCGAGTGATGCTTTGATCGTGGACAAAAATTCCATGGTGTCAGGACTCATCACCAGCGACAGGTAAGGCGCTTTTGCCAAACCCACACCATGCTCACCAGTCAGACATCCACCCAGTTCATGGGCCAGTTTGAAAATTTCAATGCAAGCGGCTTCGACCCTTTTCATCTCTTCTTTATTACGAATATCCGTGCTAATGGTCGGGTGCAGATTGCCATCACCTGCATGGCCTACAATACAAAATTTAATATCATGGCGGGCAGCAATTTTTTTACATCCCCGAATCATTTCCGGGATCCGGCTCACTGGAACTGTGGCATCTTCAACAATGATATCTGGGGACAGGCGGTTTTGGATACCATAGACGGCTCTACGGGCTGTCCATAAAGCATCACTTTCCTCCTTTGTCCTGGCAATCTGGATATCCGTGGCATGGTTGGCCCTGGCGATTTCTACAATTTTGTTCAACTCTTTTTCAACGGCCTCCTCAACACCATCCACGTCCACGAGAATAATTCCTTCTGCATCACGGGGCAGACCCAGCTGCATTGCATCCTCCACCACATTGATAACGGCATTGTCCATGAGTTCAGCGGCAGCAGGAAGGATACCCGATCCGATCACATCTGCCACTGTTTGTGCGGAATGGTCCAGGTCGGCAAAGGTAATCATAGCCGTCTGCTTGGTTTCAGGAATGGGGGCAACCCTCACAGTAGCTTCGGTAATAATGCCCAGCGTACCTTCGGAACCGCAAAATATACCTGATGGCCTATAACCTGTTACATCTTTTACATTGCGGCTGCCCAGTCGAATGATTTTCCCGGATGCTAAAACAACCTCCAGACCCATAACATAATCAACGGTAACACCGTATTTCAAACACCTGGGTCCACCAGCATTTTCGGCTATGTTACCTCCAATGGTGGAAACGGTAAAACTGCTGGGATCCGGCGGGAAAAAAAAATTGTCCTTTGCCAGAGCTTGTTGCAGATCTCCATTAACTACCCCCGGTTGAACTATGGCGTAACGATCCCTTGTTTTGATTTCTAGGATTTTATTCATTTTGGTTAAACAAAGGACAATACCCTTTTGGTGAGGAACTGATCCGCCGCTGAGGTTGGTGCCGGCACCCCGAACGGTAACTGGAATTTTTTCATGATTTGCAATTTTCATCGTCTGGGAAATTTCATCCGTTGTGACGGGAAAAAGAACGATTTCGGGTGTTGCTCGAACATTGAAACCATCATAGGAGTAGCTTGCAAGTGTCTCCGGGTCATCTCTAAAACGGTCCGGGGTTACAATTTTTTTTAATTCTGCTTTTATGTTGTTGTTCATATCTTTTTTCCTGAAACCTGGGACGATTTAACTTATAAACTTTCGCCACCAATATTGTCTGCCCCATTAAGGGCTATTATTTTTTTAAACAAAATGATTCAATAACAAAATTATTGAATACTGGGCCTGACATATTTTTTTGCCCATTAACCATCAGCATATATTTGCTGGCGACCCCACGGGATGAAATAGACCACGCTCATCAAATTCCAGAGGGCCCATTTCAAGGCAGTTTTCAATATCATCCCTTCCCTCAAGCTCGGGTAAAAGGGAGGCGGAAACCTCCATTTCAACTATCTCCAGTGTATTCTTTATGTGAACAATACGAGCGTTAACCGGGTCAATGGCGCCAATGGTATTTAGTGCACCCTCCAGAACTTCTTTATCCGTGTCAAAGGCTATGGGAATCCGACCTTTTTCCGGACTGCTGCCGGCCATGGTATTGATGGCCGTGGCCTTAAAATCAATCTTGTTCACCAACCTGGATGTGGTATAATCGGCCAGCCCAATGCCACAGGCATTGTTATGGGTTTCACGTGTCAGGTCCAGGGCAATAATCCGACTGATTTTAGGCGTTTCAGGTTCTTTCCCACCAATAAACATGATGCGGCCAATAACATTTGTATCCATTCCCGTGCCACTGATATTCTTTCCAATTTCATCAACGATCAGAATATCAATCTGATCCATGGGAAGCTTGCCCATCAGCTGCTTTGCATTGACCAGCAACTTCTCTTCTTCATTCCTGATATTGTCGGGCAAGACGGCTTTGAGGCAGGCTACCTGCTCGTAAGCATTCTCCACAATGCCGACCCCGAAAACCACGGGAAGGGCATTTAAAACAATCTGACCATATTCAGGAATAATGTTGTGATATCCATAATTTACCGTCTGTTTGTGGATCTCTATGCACCCCTTGTGTTTGCCCATGCCAATGGCCATCATTTTCATCAAACCACTTTCAATGGGTCCGTTAAAATCCGTATGGGGCTTTACACGGTTTACAACAACGATACCGTCGGCTTTGGTTGCATTTTGATCCACATATACTGGATAATCATGGGAAGAACGACCAATCTCAACTACCTCCATGGAAGATAAAATAGGAGCACCCATGGTTTCTTGTGTGATATTCAGACTTTCCAGGACCTCTAACTGGCCTTTAGCCGTCCCCCCGCCATGGCTGCCCATGGCCGGAAAAATAAAGGGGCAGGCACCATAGGACTTTAATGCCTGGACCAGGTGTTTTATGACTCGATCAATGGCGGCAACTCCACGACTGCCTGCAGTTATACCGATGCGTGCCCCGGAATGAATCCGGGTATGGGCCTGAATAGTGGCAAGTTCTATATCTATCTGTGCTTCTATATTCTTTACTCTTGGTGCTTCAAGCACTTGGCGGATTCGATACATATTTGGATACTTCATACTGGCTTTTCTCCTTCCTGTCTGTTACGTCCCGACGATTGTATTTGCCGGATAAGGGACAAAATTTAATAGATCAGCATCATTGAATAATTGTCAACATTACGCATCAATAAGCAACGGATGGCAGCCAGGTGACAAGCCAGGGAAATGCAACAACAACACCCAATCCAATCAATTGCAGGATAATAAACGGTATGACGCCTTTGTAGATATCCAGAAGCTTAATTTCAGGCGGGGAAACGCCCTTGAGGTAAAATATTGCAAATCCCACGGGCGGGGTTAAAAAGGATGTCTGCAGGCTGATGGCCACCAATATGGCAAACCAGATAAGCTCTGGGTTGTCAATAGACCCAAAACCATTGATTTCAAGACCGAGGTTTGCCACAACAGGACCCAGGATGGGAAGTACGATCAGGGTAATCTCAATCCAGTCCAGAAAAAAGCCCAAGAAAAAGACCATGGCCAAAATCGACATGATAATACCATAGGGTCCAAAGGGAAGACCCGTAAAAATACCGCCGATGAATTCATCTCCGCCAAGTTCCCTTAATACCAGGGCAAAGCAGGTCGCGCCAACAACAATCCCAAAAATATACCCTGTGGTATTAAAGGTATCGTAGAGGACCTCTTTGAATATTTTCAAGTTTAGCTTTTTATTAATTAATGCCAAAATGATTGCACCCAAAGCGCCAATACCGCTGGCTTCCGTGGGGGTTGCAACGCCGGTAAAGATGGACCCTAAAACGGCCAGGATCAATGCCCCCGTGGGAAGAATGGTTTTGAACACATCCCAGAGCATTTTAAATTTTATTTCCGGGCGGTCTTTTGACAAAGGAGCACTTTCAGGGGAAACAATGCCAAGAAACACAATATACAAGATGTAAAGAAGGCCAAGGATGATGCCCGGAATCAGAGCACCCATGAACAGGTCTCCCACGGATATGGCCAATTGGTCAGCCATCATGACCAGCATGATACTGGGGGGGATGAGAATCCCCAAGGTCCCTGCACCACATACAGTGCCAACTGCCAGGGATTTTGAATACCCCTGTTTAAGCATGGCCGGCAGGGATAAAAGACCTAGAAGAACAACAGATGCACCAATAATTCCCGTGGCGGCAGCAAGGAGAATGCCTATGGCGGTAACACTGATTGCAAGCCCGCCTCTGACCTTTCCAAAAAGGTTCTGCATGGACTTCATCATTTTTTCTGCAATGCCGGACCGATCCAGCATCAGCCCCATAAAGATAAATAATGGCAGGGCAATCATGATCCAGTTGTACATGACCTTATAAAGCCTGTTGACCACAAGCCCCACGGTCAAGTAGTCCAACCCTGTAACAGTTCCCAGCCAGAGATCCGAACAATACCCGATCGCAGTAAAGAACATGGCAAGTCCACCCAGAACAAAAGCAATGGGGAATCCGGTAAACAATAACCCGATAAAAGTGAGCACCATGCCTATAACAAGGACACCGTTAATATCCATTAGATGCGCTCCTTATTTTTTAAATAACAAACCGCCTGCACCAACCGTGACGCAGACACTACAAACAAGAGAAAAAAAGCAATGGGAATAGCAGATTTTATGATCCATCGATAAGGGAGCCCCAAAGGTGCCTCAGAGCATTCCCCCACCCGGTAAGATTCTGCAACAAAGGGCAAACTGTGCATAAAAAAAACATAGATCATGGGCCAGAGAAAGCAGATGATACCTATGATTTCGATTTTTTCCTTGGTGGCCCGTGAAAAGCTTGCATGAAGAACATCCAACCGGACATGGGCATTTTTGACATAGGAGTAGGAGAGCCCCAGCAAAAAGACAACAGCATAAAGATGCCATTGTAATTCTTCAAGGACAACAAAACTTTTTGCAAACACATAGCGCAGCACAACTTGTACCAAAATGATGCCTATGAGCACAGCAACGAGCCAGGCCGCCGTGTTACCGATAGCCAGCACCGCTCTGTCTGGAAGGCTTAAATTTCCAGATTTTTCCTTACTATCATCCGTCATGGTGAGACTCTCCCTTTCTTTGTTATTCTTTTGTTCTGGGTAAAAATCCCAATTTTTTCCAATAATCATACTCTGCACGGAAGACTGTCAGGTCATCCCAGATTTTTTTGAATTCAGGGTATTGGGCAACATGCTCATCAGATACTTCTTTCCAGGTTTTCTCAAATAATGCAAGCATATCATCTGACCAATACTTGTTGATAACACCTCTTTTTTCAACATTTTCTCGGATGGCTGCTCCCTGTTGGGCCTCGCTCCTGGCAATGGATCGGACAATATTTTGCTTGGCTGCGGATTGAATAATGGCCTGCTGTACAGGTGTCATGCTATTCCATGTGTCTTTATTGATAAGCAATTCCTGGGTGCCACCTGGTTGGTGCCATCCCGGCCAATAGTTGTATTTTGCAACCTTGTAAAATCCCAGTTTCTGATCAATATTAGCAAGGGAAAATTCAGTAGCATCAATAACGCCTTTTTCCAGGGCCTGAAAAATTTCTCCGGCAGGCAGCATGCTGACAGCCACACCCAATTTCTGCATGACCTTTCCGCCCAGGCCGAAAAATCTCATTTTCAAACCTTTCAGATCATCGGCTGTTTCAATGGGTTTGGCAAACCAGCCCGATGTTTCAGCAGAGATAAAACCAAGGACAATAACTTTTACATTATACCCTGCATTGTCATACATTTCCTGGTAGAGTTTCATCCCGTTGCCTTCAAAAAACCAGGCCATGTATTCGTCGATCTCAGGTCCAAATGGAAAAGCCGAGAACAATGCAGCTTCAGGCATTTTTCCTTGCCAATAAGCTGCTGTAGAACATCCGGCATTGACCTTTCCTGCGGAAACAGCACCGAGAATTTCAAAGGGAGGTAGCAATTTTCCGGGTTCATATAATTTAACAGTGATGTTTCCATTGCTCATGGCCTTGACATCGGCAGCAAATTCAGGAACCGTATCCCCTAACACAGGAAGGGCGGTTGAGAATACTAGGGGTGCCTTTAACAGCAGTTTTTTTTCTGCAGCCTGGGCAACGACTGACAAGCCCAGGATGAGAATTACGATTAAAATGGTAAGCGTGACGTTCTTTTTCATTGAATAGCTCCTTAGGTTAATAGTGAAAATAGCAATCCTTACCATATGAAACGTATTTTTTCATATGGCCTGATGCTCATACCAACAACCAAAATACTTGTCAATATTTTTTTTTAGTAGCAAAAATCCGTACAAACAAAGAGTTTGCTATAAAAATATTTATTGTTTCAATAAAATAAGCCATGGTCAGACCAATAAAAAAAATTCTTATTGACAAACCAGAACCTGATTTGATATTAGCCGTTATAAGTACATTTGCAATCCATCTTTATTAGCAAATCAGCAATTAGTTTTTACGGGGTTACAGAATGAATCAGGCGTTTAAAAAAATAAAAATACAAAAACTCAGCGAAGAAATCGCAGGGCAAATTCGAGACCTGGTCACTGATGGCAAATTACAGCCCGGAGAAAAACTGCCTCCCGAAAGAAAATTTTCTGAAATGCTGGGTGTGGGACGATCCTCCCTGAGAGAGGCAATCAACATCCTTGAAACCCAGGGATTTGTAGAAACCAGAAAAAGACAGGGCCTCTTTGTCAAAAACCTGAGTACCTCTATTCTTCCAGACCCCCTGCTCCAGATGCTTGAAGAAGACAAAAACAAGCTGACCCAGCTCTATGAAGTGAGACAGGATATTGAATTGGCAGCTGCCTGGACTGCTGCTGAACAACGCACGGAAGAGGATCTTGAAAAGATGAGAAAGACCCTAAAAAAGATGAAGGCAGATAGTATGAAATCAGTATTGGACATACATGATGACCTTGAATTTCATCTGGCCATTGCCCAGTCCAGCCGTAATATTTTCAGGGGTCATATCCTGAAGAATATTTTTGATATTTCATACACGCATCTTCAATATGCCACAAATGTCGTAACTGCTGAAAAGGCCCAGACCCAGAAACTTTTGGAACAGCACCAGCATATCTTTCTTGCCATTGAGAAACAAGACCCTCCCATGGCGCGCACAACAATGATCAGCCACCTGCTCTGGGCAGACCGAAAATGGCAAGACTTTGCGCAATAAGGATTTAGCAGTGCTCAGTGATCACGCTTGATGACCACTGAGCTAAAAACAAGTTTTAATGCAGATTTTGAGCACAGACAACATCAATGCCCTTTTGCAACAGCTGCTTCGCTGTCTTGTCAAGTGAATCCTGCTTATCAAGATAATTGAGTTCCAGTTTCTCCATGAGCCCTTGTTTGAGAATGTCTTCTTTGGGGGTAAAATATTCCAGGCAGTTGCTGGGGTGTTCTCTGGTTAGTTCAACATCAGGATCCCCGCCTTCGTGCTTAGCAGAGATATTGGGAACATCTGTGGCCATATCCAGCAATTCGTCCCGCCTCAGATAGGGCTGGATCACGACACCTTTATAGCCATTGGTGATGTGATGTTCAAACCGCACATTTTCTGTAAGTTTCATGGACTGTCGGACGGCATTACTGGCACGAAGAGTGTCTGTATTAATTGAATTGGAAAAATTCAAGCCAACCAGACTTGTACTTCCATCTTCACGAGAGAACAATCTGGCTGCCATCATGGTCCAGAACGCTGCAATGGGATTATCATTGCCCATGAATACGGAAATTTTGAACTCGTTGTTGATTCCCATCTTGTGAAGCATGTAGCCCAGAAGAACTGTCCCGGGATTGGTGTTCAGCACCTGGGTGACACCATAATTGATATAATAGTAAAGGTACTCATCCACCCATTTATAGGGATAATCATTAGGAGAGCCAAGGCCGCCAAAATAACCGGCTATGGTATCTGGTCCGCCAAGTGCGTTATTGGATCCATCCGTTCCTTTGGTATCCAGTGTTTCCACGTAGCTTGCACCCACAATTTTCATACCTGCTGCCACGGCCAGGATATCGTCATCCGCTTCCGCCTCTTTCATATTTCGCACCCGGATGAAACGGCCCGGCATCAGCTGCTCTTTTTCAATGGCCATTTTAGCCTGGGCTATCAACCAGGGAAAAAAGTTTACAACAGAGATCTCCAGCGTCACAGCGTTGGTTTTGTTTAGAACTATGGTATCGGCTTTGTCCCCCAGGTGCTTTTTCATATAATCAGCCTTACTGATAAAGGCTTTATTGTCCCGCTGCTCCATAAGCCATTTGAGATCTGCCACATAGGGTGATTTTTTTTCTTCAAGACGCGCCATGATGTTTTCAAGCTTACCAGATTCTTCGTGCTTTTGGTTAATCTCTTCCACAGTGCCATATTTTTCAATCACGGCCAGAAGCCTTTTAACCAGGTCATTGTCAGGGTCCATCAAAAAAGCATTAATTTCATCAAGACGTTTTGGGTCTATTTTAAGTTTTTCTTGCAGCTCATTCATAAAATTATTCTCCTATTTTAAAACATTTTATTATTAATAAGAATTATTCAAATTTTTTTAACATCTTTGCAAAATTATCTTCTTCGCCTTTGATAATATGGTAGCAATGCTTATCTTCGGGAAATGCTTCAGCTTTAACATCTTTGATGTATTCTGTTATTGCATCAGTATAAACCATGGCAACATCACAGTATTTTTTTACAAATTTGGGTGTAAACGCCTGGAACTGGCCCACAAGATCGGAAACGATCAGCAATTGGCCGTCTGTACCCAGACCGGCACCAATTCCGTATACGGGGATCTTGAGTTTCTTTGTGATAACGGCAGATAATTCAGGCGGAATTGCTTCAAGCAGAATAAGCTGGGCGCCGGCAGCCTCAATGGCCAGGGCATCCTGGATAACAAGTTCTGCAGATTCAGCCGTTCTACCCTGGGCTTTATGACCGCCCAGCTGGCCTGAACTCTGGGGGGTAAGTCCAATATGACCGCATACAACAATACCGGCATCTACGATGGCTTTAATACGTGAAACAGTTCGGACCCCGCCTTCAAGTTTGATGGCATCAACATTTGCTTCTTTAAGGAACCGGCCGGCGTTGGCAACTGCCGTTTCATCGGATTGCTGGTAGCTCATGAAGGGCATGTCACCGATAACAAAGGCTGTTGGTGCGCCACGGCGAACTGCTTCCGTATGAACTATACACTGATCCATTGTCACGGGAATCGTTCCTTCATAACCATAAACACACATTCCCATGGAATCTCCAACCAATATCATTTCAATACCGGCTGCTTCCTGGAATTGCGCTGTGGGGTAATCGTAGCAGGTGAGCCAGCTCACCTTTTCATTTTCTGCTTTTTTGACATACAAATCATTAATCGAAATTTTTCTTCTTGCCATGATAATTCTCCTTAAAGCATTTAATAATTAGGATAATAAAAAATATTGTTAGAAACATTATAGATCTAAGGTCTACAATACTAATATCTTAGATGCCTATACCTGGATGATCTTTTGTTGTCAAGCAAAAAAATTGCTTACATTTTTATTTATTAAGGGACATAAAATAGGTTATTCAAAAGGATACCTGGTCATTTTCAGGGCAAAAAAAAAGGTTTTCGCAACTATTGCGAAAACCTTTTTTATTTTAAAGCCCTATTACCTCGGGTTCATGGGATATCTAATCAATGCAGATTTTTAGCACAAATGACATCAATACCCTTTTTCACAAGGGCTGCAGCAGTATTGTCAAGAGAATCCTGTTTGTCAAGATAATTGAGTTCAAGTTTTTCCATCATCCCCTGTTTGAGGATGTCTTCCTTGGGAATAAAATATTCCAGGATATTGCTGGGATGTTCCCGTGTTACTTCACAGTCCGGGTCCCCGCCTTCGTGCTTGGCTGAGATATTGGGAACATCAGTTGCCAGATCAAGCAATTCATCACGTCGCAGATAGGGCTGGATCACAATGCTTTTATAAGTCTCTGTAATATGATGCTCAAACCGGACATTTTCTGTCAGGTCCAAATATGATCTGATGTCATTACTGGCTCGGATGGTTTCAGCATTTACTGAATTGGAGAAATTAAAACCGATGAGGCTTGTTTTTCCATCTTCGCGTGAGAACAATTTAGCTGCCATCAAAGTCCAGAACGTTGCCAGGGGATTATCATTGCCCATGAATACAGACACTTTAAACTCATTGTTGATGCCCAGCTTGTGCATCAGGTAACCCATGAGAACAGTACCGGGGTTGGTGTTCAATACCTGGGTCACACCATACTTGGTATAATAGTAAAGGTACTCATCTGCCCATTTATAGGGATAATCATTGGGAGAGCCAATACCACCGAAATAACCGCTCAGGGTGTCAGGACCGCCCAGCATGATATTGGATCCATCCGTTCCTTTGGTATCCAGTGTTTCCACACAGCTTGCGCCAACAATTTTCAAGCCTGCTCTTACTGCCAGGATATCGTCATCACCTTCCTGTTCTTTCATGAACCGCACCCGGATGAAACGGCCCGGCATCAACTGCTCTTTTTCAATGGCCATTTTAGCCTGGGCTATCAACCAGGAGAAAAAGTTTACAGCAGAGATCTCAAGCGTCACGGCATTGGTGTCATCTAAAACCATGCCTTCAGCTTTATCTCCCAGGTGTTTTTTCATATAATCAGCCTTGCTGATAAAGGCTTTATTGTCCCTTTGCTCCATGAGCCATTTCAGATCAGCCACATAGGGTGATTTTTTTTCTTCAAGGCGCGCCATATAATATTCAAGACTATCGGATTCTTCATGCTTGCGGTTGATCTCTTCAATGGTGCCATATTTTTCAATCACGGCCAAAAGCTTGTTGATCATTTCATTTTTGGGGTCCACCAAAAAAGCATTGATTTCATCAAAGCGTTTAGACTCAATTTTTAATTTATTTCTCAGATCGCTCATAAATTTTATTCCTTATTAATGACTATTTTAAAAAATACTATTTTGTTTTGTGTCAAAAAAAATTATTCAAACTTCTTTAACATCTTTGCAAAATTATCTTCTTCGCCTTTGATAATATGGTAGCAATGCTTATCTTCGGGGAATGCTTCGGCTTTAACATCCTTGATGTATTCTGTTATTGCATCAGTATAAACCTGGGCAACATCACAGTATTTTTTTACAAACTTGGGTGTAAACGCCTGGAACTGGCCCACAAGATCGGAAACGATCAGCAATTGGCCGTCTGTACCCAGACCGGCACCAATTCCGTATACGGGGATCTTGAGTTTCTTTGTGATAACGGCAGATAATTCAGGCGGAATTGCTTCAAGCAGAATAAGCTGGGCGCCGGCAGCCTCAATGGCCAGGGCATCCTGGATAACAAGTTCTGCAGATTCAGCCGTTCTACCCTGGGCTTTATGACCGCCCAGCTGGCCTGAACTCTGGGGGGTAAGTCCAATATGACCGCATACAACAATACCGGCATCTACGATGGCTTTAATACGTGAAACAGTTCGGACCCCGCCTTCAAGTTTGATGGCATCAACATTTGCTTCTTTAAGGAACCGGCCGGCGTTGGCAACTGCCGTTTCATCGGATTGCTGGTAGCTCATGAAGGGCATGTCACCGATAACAAAGGCTGTTGGTGCGCCACGGCGAACTGCTTCCGTATGAACTATACACTGATCCATTGTCACGGGAATCGTTCCTTCATAACCATAAACACACATTCCCATGGAATCTCCAACCAATATCATTTCAATACCGGCTGCTTCCTGGAATTGCGCTGTGGGGTAATCGTAGCAGGTGAGCCAGCTCACCTTTTCATTTTCTGCTTTTTTGACATACAAATCATTAATCGAAATTTTTCTTCTTGCCATGATAATTCTCCTTTAGCAGTTATCGATTTAGTGTAACGTAAATCTTTTTTAAATATTATAGATCTAAGACCTAAAATACTAACATCTTAGGTGCATATATCTTGAATAATGTCTTGTTGTCAAGCAAAAAAACTATTTTAAACAAACTGATTAATGAACAAGGGAGCCAGGCCTCAATTTTGTTTACCATATACAGGAAACCGGCCTTGCTTTCCCAGGCCTTGCAACAGGCTTTTTATCCCGAGCATCAAAGGAATAAGCCATGATATTTCTGAAGACACCAAAGAAAAAGGCATTATCCGGGGCGGCATCCCACTCACTAAGCAGTTCTAATATATCAGCTTTCAAAGGGAGATGACCATTAGGGTGGCTGGCAGAATACACTTGCAATTTAAGAAAATATATAGGGGCTTTCCTGATACTTTTTCGAGTTGTTGAGATTCATTTTACTGGAGATTGTTTTTTTATTGTAGCACACTATATGCGGTTTCAAACGCGACATACTGGTATTTCAATAGGCTATCTGGCTTATCTGGAGACTCTTTTTTTTGTTTAGCTGCGATAGTTTGGGCTGCCACTAATTTTACTGGACAGTCGTCATACAGTTGAATTATGCCTTCCAATTTGAATCCAACTGGTCCGCCTGAGAAATCACCTTTTTTCCCACGTTTTTTGATAGCAATTAGAGTTACATTATTTTCTCTGAAAAAAGCAAATATTGAATCGCGAAAGGCTTTAACTTCATCTGGGTTCCCATCATTGGTAAGTTTTAATTTTTTTGGCTTGGTTTTTGCGTGAAAAAAAGTTGATTTGTCACCATTGAGAAGAACCAATCTTGCCTCAGATCCAAACATTTCTATACCGCAAATTGTCATTTTTACCTCAGCTAAAAAGTTATTAACCGGTTGTCCGTATATTTTTCATTTTTTTAAAAATACACAACATCTCTTACCTTGATTTTTTAACTACTTTACACTTACAATTTAAGAAAATAAATAGGGACTTCCCTGATTTTTGTAGGTTTTTAAATATATTATATAAATTAGTGTTGGGGAATGGCCGGGAATGATTTATCATTATACCAGCCTTGTTGTTGATGCTAAGTGATCATATATTCTTGATCACTTATTTGAAATTTGTTTATTTTCCTCTAAAGGCAGATCTGTAGATTTTTTTAATTCTCTCAGAGAAAAGCTTGATTTTATTGAAGTGACCCCGGGAAGCTTGCGGAGTTGCCTACTCAACAGTCTTCCATAGGCATCAAGGTCTTCTGCCACAATCTGTAAGAAATAGTCTGCTTCTCCTGTCACATGATGACAGGAAAGTACTTCAGGAATACTCTGAATAGCTTCTTCAAACAGTTCAGGAGAGTCATCGGTGTGGATGGCAAAACTAACATGCACAAAGGCCAGCACCCCGAAACCAAGAAGACGGTGATTGAGACTTGCCTGATAGCCTCTAATGCACCCCGTTTCTTCTAGGCGCTTGAGGCGTCTCCAACACGGAGTTTCGCTCAGATTAAGAGTTTGTGCCAGTTTTACATTAGATGCCCGTCCATCTTTTTGTATTAAAGAGAGTAAAGCATAATCCGTCTCATCAAGTTTGATTTTTGATAAATTCTTTCTCATATAACCCCTTTTTTAAAATAATCTTTTAATATATAGGCAAAATTGAGGAGTAAAAGCAAGCACATTTCATGTTGGCGGTGGTATAATTTGGAGCATATAATTTGGATCAGTAATGGCTGCTTGATACAGCGTCAATTCAAGAGTCCGGCAAATGAATTTTAAAAAGGAGACCAGAGATGACAGACCTTAAAGAAATGTTAAAAATCAAAGAAAATGACCTTGATATTGTCAATCAGCTAATTATTAATCCGGAAAATAAAATTGTAACAGCACTTTGTGATCTCATAGAAAAATTCGGTGGTGCTGAAGCTATTAACAAGAAAGCTGAGGAAGCCAGGAATCCTGAATCCCTGATGCAGCGTCTCAAAGAGACGAACTCTTCGTATGTGGCTGATCTTGAGTGGCTTATAGAACAAAAGGAAAATAAAGCCTTTGTATCCATGGCTGATTATTGCAAGGCACAGGGTACGGATGTATCCTCGGTGGACTTCGCCAATGCAGTAACCCTTGAAATCAGTGCCATGCAGTTTTTCCCATGGCTAATTACCCAGGCCAAACAGGCAATTGAAAACAAAGAATTGATGCCTGGAAGAATCATTCGGGTTCGGAATATGGCAGAACAGGTTGAAGACAATGGCGATATTATAGCAACGGCCCTTGCCATGCAGATCATCGGTGCAACCTATGTAGAATCTCTGGATACTCGCGGAACAGATGGCAGTAACATTCATTTAGGCGGCGGCCCGGAGACAATTCTAGGCTTTTTCGGCGGTGTTGGTCAGCCTAATGACTACCCCATCAAATGGGCTGAAGAGTATCTCAATTATTACACTACCTATGGCATCAAACAAGTCTTGAATCTAAATCCAGGCACTATTCTTTTGGGATACATGATGCACAGGCTCGGTGTAGATATCGAATTTAAAGTCTCTGTATTTGTAGGGAATGACAACCCTTACTTTATTATGTGGACACTGATGACTGCCAGATTATTTGCCAGAGAGGATGTAAGCACTTCTCTTGTCGGACTCAATCTTGCTAATTCAGTCAATAATGAAACCATCAGGCAGGCGAGCTTTATCCGAAACCAACTGGGGCTTGAAAAACAGGTAAGATTTGAACACCATATCACAAATACATATAAATCGACCGTCCTCCAACCGTATAACCGGCGTGATGAGCTTATTGAAATTGCTAAAGAGGTACCCAATATCGCAGCGAAAATCGAAGGTGGAGAGCCGGAGATTGAAGAGACCCGGGAACACCCGTCTGATGCCTTTGATTATTTTATGACCAAAAAAGATATCCTGGACAACAATATCATGGATGCCATGACCGTCAATTATCTGGACAAACACCACACACTTAATCTAACCGCACAAGCCCTGATCAAGTCCGGTACAGGTGTGGTTGCTGCCCAAAACTTGCATTAATCCTGTTAAGTAAGGATAAAGAAAATGATTCCATCAAAAATGAAGAAATTTTTGCAGGATATGCTGCCCGAAAATATAATGAAAGACAGGCTGATCAAGGACGGTCCTTTAAGGTTTCTTGAATTTGGCCCCCACGATGCCGGGCATCTGAAATGCCTGGGAATTGAGGCAGACCAGCTCGGGCCCAAACTTGTCTCCTGTATGTGGAACGAAGAAAGCCCGGTCGAGATCGGCGGATACCTTGTCGTGGATAATCTTGCCATGGGTCAGCCATCCATGGGCGGAAGCCGGATGCTCCCGGATATCACTCCAGATATAATCCATAACCTGGCACGGGGCATGACCCTTAAAAACGCAGCTGCTGATCTCCCCTTTGGCGGCGGCAAATCAGGTATTGTTAAACCGGACAATTTATCTGAACAGGACCGTCACGAAGTGATTAAGGGGTTTGGGCAATTACTCAATCGATACACGGAAATACATTACTCGGGTCCGGATGTGGGAACCAATGATGCAGACATGAAAACCTTTGCCATTGAAGTCGGCTTGAACAATGTAGGCTCCAAACCTTTAGATATGGGGGGCAACAGGATTGATGAACTAGGAGGAGCTGCCAACGGTGTTGTGGTAGCCACAAAAGCATTACTAGAACATCTTCCAAAACTTAAACTATTACCCCAGTTTAAAAATATGGTCATTCCAAAGGCATCGGAAATGGATATCCTTATCCAGGGTTTTGGTGCTGTGGGCGCACATGTCGCAAGGATATTCCATGAATATGACCCTGAAAACTGCCCTGTTATAAAAGGGATCAGTGATGAAAACGGCTATCTTTTAAATAAAGATGGTTTGCCCTGGAAAGTACTTTTTGATATGTGGAAAGAATTTGGTGCCGTGACCCAAAAATACTCTGATGATCACATCATGGATACGAACAGCTCTGAAAACACTGTATTTTCCAGTTCCCCCAATAATCTTTTGACCGAATCTGCATTCTGCCTGATCACAGCATCCCCTGTATTTAATTACCTGGGTGTGGATGCGTCAAACAATCCGTCCATGACAACCGATCGGATGGGAGACTGGCAACTCATTGTTGAAGGTGCCAATAGTTATTCTCCCAACCCGGCTAAAAGAGCTGAAAGAAAGCGAATGGAACGCGAGATTTATAGAGACAAGGGTGTTCTGATTGCAGCTGATTTCCTGGTGAATTCAGGGGGTGTCATTTATGCTGCCCATGAAAGAATTATTCCAACACCGGATCATCTATTAATTCCAAAAGAAATATCAGAGAGTCCGGATACCATTGAAACCTGGTTAACCAAGCATAAGGATGATTTTGCCAACCTTGCAGAAATGCGCAGGAAAGCTGGTGTCAAAAAACTTGAGACGGTGATCCGGAGAAATATGGAAGAGCTGATTGACGGCCTTTGCAAAAATCCGGGCAGTCTTCCCTGTGAGATTGCCGAAAAGATCAGTATTCAACGGATTTCTTCAATGGAAAAATCAAGGATAGGTTGATATATCAGAGACGGAAGGTTTTTTGTGGCAGAATGGAATGAGCAATAGTTCCATTCTGCTTTTGGAGGAAAACATATTAAGCATCTGTATGATGTTTCTGCCCGTTAAAGGATATTAAAAAGCAAAATACAAAAAATTAAAGTCTCATTCGAGCATATTGAATTTAGTCACATACTCCGGGAAAGAATTTTTTAAAATTCCCAAAAAATAAATTTGTTATATTACTTGACGTAACAAAATCATAATTGACCTTTGAATGGTCTTAGGCGATTATCTACTTGATATTTCTACAAAAAATGGAAATGGAGGTCGATATGAACCCTGATTTAATGTCTTCCCGAAC
>Ga0307988_1000191_pt1 | contig 47581 bp, 46 predicted proteins | sample EllFjometagen183_FD_203166 | JGI IMG/M metagenome (GOLD analysis project Ga0307988, IMG submission 203166) | Marine microbial communities from Ellis Fjord, Antarctic Ocean - #183 | ecosystem: Environmental > Aquatic > Marine > Unclassified | place: Southern Ocean | collected 2014-10-08 | reverse complement strand
AGCTACTAACTCAACTTTCTGAGGAGTAGATTCATACCCATTCCCCTTCCAGTTGTGACGTTCGACTATTTTTAAGGCCGAAATATACAATTGTTTTCCCCATTATCAGATCAAGGATGGAGTTTATTGTTGATTGGCGCGCTTCGTCACCGGAAGAATGTCATGCTGTTTTACCTATCCATAAAAAAGGTAGGCCCGGCAATTATTCATCACCAGGCCTGATGCAGACAGCAGTCTACCGCACTGAGTTATCCCTTGGCATCGGAGTCCCCTCTCGTATGCCTCCGTTTCACTCAGATATCTTTATATGATCACAGGTATAAATTAATTCCGCACTGATTGTTCTTTCCTGCCTGTAAAATGCCTCATCTAAAAGCAAAGTTCCCATATTCATTATTTTACGTCGGTTGCCCCGGCAGTGAGAGGCTATAAGCTCCAAAGCATCTGTATCAAAAAGAGTTGCGGGGGCTTTTGCATTTGAAAGTCTGAACCTGATAAATTCAAGGCTTTCTTTATCATCCAGAACATTTAGATTAAATTGCCCGGTCAACCGGGTCCTCACCGGTGCCATGATCTGCAATTGCAACCTTTTCTCAAGGGTTTCATCACCGACAAGAACAAAACTTGCGGCGACGGTTTCCTTGTGAGGATTAAACATCAGGGAACAGATATCCATCAATGATTCTTTTTCCATGAGGTGGGCATCATCTATAACAAATACCGGGAACATACTTCGATTTTCAGAAGTCATCTGCATGATCTGTTTCTGCAATTTGATCAATAGCGGCACTGTCCGACCATTGGTATCCACTCCGAGTACATCGGCAATGGCCTTTAAAATTCCATTTCGCTGCAGTCCCCCATAATGGACCAGGGCTGGCCTGTAACAATTACCATCAAGTCGGGATAGCACATAGTGGACCAGCGTTGACTTTCCAGCGCCCGAAGGGCCAAATAAAGTAAAGCTTTTGCCCGTTGATATCAAAGACAATGCTGTTTTTAAAAATCGGTTATCCTGTTCTCCCAAATGGGGAATTTTTAATCGGTAGGTATCCGCGAACGGGTGATATTTATAATCAAAAAACTCTTGTGGTGATTCTCCATGTTTGAGCATGATGTCCTCCTATTGACCTGGATGTTCAAATCGTCTGGCATTGGCACTAAGATCTGCCATGCGAACCTTCTTCATATTGTCGCCGTAATATATATGCTCTCTATCCCAGGGCATATAATAGATGGTCACCCTGGAGCCCGGCAGACATCCGGATACTTCATACTGCTTTTTCTTAAACCGGATAGTTAAGTCCTTGTATACCCTGCATCGACGTTCCATCCTGAACAACGACTCAATATCGGTTGAAGGTGGAAGAATCCGACAACAATTTCGGGTTTGCAGCCTTTTCTGCAAAGGGGAACATTCTAAGGAAGAATGGATGGTTTCGTGATAATGGGCGACCCAGGTTTTAAAAGCTGCGTTGGTCTGTTCAACGGTTTTGAATTTATCACAAAGAAACTGATCCCTTACGGTTTTGAAGAAACGCTCTACTTTTCCGCGACCTTGTGGCCGATACGGCGGGGTATGGACCAGGTCAATTCCGTTTCTGGCACAAATCATTTTTAGATGCCGACTGGAATATGCAGCCCCATTATCAGTGTAAAAACGTTGGGGAATGCCAAACCGCCTGGACCCACCCATAAGATCATAAATCAAAGGTTCAACAGATTCGGTCAAATAAAATCTGCCATGCACAATATATCGGCTGCAGTCATCTATAATCACATGCAGGTAGGTTTTCCTTTTTTCTTTACCATAATACAATTTCGGGCCATGAAGAAAATCCGCCGACCACAGTTGCCCAAAATGATCAAAGGCAAAGGGCCTTACATTTTGTTCAGGATGGATATGGGGGTCTCTATGCAGGTTTTGTGTCTTGGCGAACCTGTAAAGAGCGGAACGGCTGGGTTTCCTGCCATTCCAAATGCCGGTCTTAGCAAGTTCTTTGATCATCCTGGCAGTGGTCCACCTGGGGTGTTCCATGCGCAAGGCAAGCATTCGAGACGATATATTGTCAGGGATCTGGTGTTTGCCTTTGTCAGATCGTTGCTTATCCTTGAGACCTGTGAGCCCTAAGTGCTGATACCGATACAGCCATTTTCTCAGAGTTTCTCCACTCAAGGTGACATGGGCCCCATCCGGATAAACGTATTTTTGTAAAGATGCCTTTTCAAGCATCTTCCCAAAGGCCAGATCATTAGCATCCCGGTGCAAAAATGGGCTGATAAGTCCGTAACGCCACAGGGCTATGTCGAAATTATTGTCATTTTCTTTTTGCATTCAACCTCCATTGTTTAAAATGTTAAAAACATGGAGGCCTAATTAACAAAGCCCTTGATTTATAAGAATATACGTTTTGTGTTGATGGCGGTCTGCCCATATCTTTTAGGGTAAAAAGTCCAGGAAAAATCCCGTATGAAAAAGGCCCATTTCTTTTTTGAGGACAAGCAGGGAGGAGCTTCACTATATTCATTACTGACCCAGTCTCTGATTTTCATGGCTTTGGCAATCAATCTTTGAATTCGAGGCCAGTTGCTGCCGGTATCCCGGGCAATGGCGGCAATATTATTTCCTTGTTCATACATTTTTAAAATATGCATAAACATGCACAATGACGTCCGGGTTATCCGTAAGAATGCATGGGGTAAAATTGAAAAAGTCTTCAGGGGGCATGCATCATTATCACAGCGGTAGCGCTGGATATTTATCAAATCGTCGTCAAATAAATATCGGCTATAAAATCCATATTTTACATAAGAATCTCGATTGCCGCAGTGAGGACAGCAAACAAGTGAGGTGTAGTTTTCTCTTGTAATTTCAGACAGAACAGTCAATAAAGAATTCCAGAGGTGGGGCATGTGTTATTTCTCCTGTTTTTTGGTCGAAATTGGGTATAACACATTCCCCCCCTCTTATCCCCCCCAAAGGGGGGGAGGAGGATAAAAGGCATGGGGCGGATCCTGCTGTCCCGGGCAACTTAACCTGATTTTTCTTAGTTTATAATCCCTGATTTTGAGCGCTTAGGCAAAGGAATGTGGGATTTTGGGCTGGATTTGAGGTAAATCAGATGGCTTCTCTACAATTTCTGTAGAACCTTATACCGACCGTGATAATATATATAAAATAGAGTAGCCCTACTATGCTCTGGAAAGAAATAAGAGTTCCTGGCTCCATTTCATTGTATATGATGTTATATCCGAATGGAAGCCAGACTTCCTTTATTGAAGGAACACTTGACCATGTCAAATCACTTCTGATGAGTAAGCCAGTTAAAGCAGCAAATATGTAGTAAACAGTGAATCCAATTACAATCTTTTTGTTTGTATGACCGGTATAATCATTGATGAACCATAGTAAAGATATACAGAAAATAGCAAGAACACTTCCCTGAAGGCGTTGCCATTCCACTCCAACTTCAGGAGATGAAACATTATACAACCCTGCACAACAAAAAGCGTATAGGCCCACACTAAAGCAAGTAAGGGCAAATGTTAGATTTTCACGATTCTCTTTCTGGCGGCGATATATTAAAAAATGATAGAATCCTACATAAAAAACTAAAGTTGCCATTACAATGGTTGGTATAGAAATTGGATTCATGATCAGTTATCTCCATCATCACTCAATGGTGTAAAAATGTATTTTGCATCCCTATCATCAGGTTGTTGAATAATACACAAAAGATCTTCCTTCTGGTTTTAATAAAATTCAGCATACAGAACACATACAGTAATGCAAGACAAAATATATTTTAGATTGAAAGTTCAGCTATATGGCCAGTACATAACAAAATGACTCAAGTTTCCCTCAATACAGTATTCGTGTAGTTTTCAGTTTTTCCGTTGTAGCGGAGACCTGATGACTCAACTCAATTATTTTTGAATAACAATTCCAATTTTCAGGTATATTTTAAATTGAGCACAGAATGATTTTTTATTATAGAAGGTGAAGCTCCCCCCTCAAGAATCATCCGAACTAAATCGGTGATATGTTGATAAAATTAATCTGCAAAAAGCAGTTGAAAAAAAATGAAGAGGAACTCCACCATGAAAAAAAGAAACATTTTTCAAAACCAAAGCCAAGAAATCCTTGCCTTATTCGAGATGGCCGGGAACAGATCCAAAGTGATGTGTGTTCCAATAGATTATGCTAAAAAGGATCATGTAGTCATGTTTTGCAACGGTAATGGAAAGATCATCCGAAAGCCTTTCTCGGTAAAAAATTCACCAGAAGGCAAAAATTATCTGATTGATCAAGTTACAAAATCTTGTCTTCATCATGGGATTAAATAAACAGTTTCGCTTTTTTATAAACTTCTCCGAATACCGCATATGGTATCATGAGTGATGATACTTTTCGAATTCCTATGCTGCACTGGAAGATCAAAGAAACACTCAAAAAAAAAGGATTGAAATTTTGAATTTGTATAGACACAAACATCTCTCGACTCCTAATATGAAAATTTGCCAATTCAAGAAGTATCGAACAGATAATTCATGAATACAAAGATTGTCTTGTAGAATTTCATAATTAAGTATAATTTCTCCTGAATAAGATAAAAATATGTGTAAGGGATTTGTGTTGCGCAAAGATATAATAGAAAATTTCAAAGGGACTCTCATTCAACATGGGAGATACAATAACCGTCTTTATTTAATGAAGTGCCCGTCATCCCCGGATCAAAATCTTGCTGATGATTTAATCCGTCTGACTCAAAAAAAAGGATATACTAAAATATTTGCAAAAGTACCGGAATCTGTTTCACGTCAATTTTTTCTGGCCGGGTTTATTGAAGAGGCCAGAATCCCCAAATTTTATTTTGCCGGGGAATCAGCCGTATTTATGTCATTCTATCTTGATAAAAACCGCAGCAGGGAACCCCATGTTGAAAAACTCAATCACAATCTGGCAATCGCCTTAGGCAAAGAGAATAAAAAAACAGTATTGGATCTTAACACCCGGTATGTGATCCGGAAATGCTCTGAACATGATGTGGATGCTGTGGCCAATCTGTATCGACAGGTCTTTGCTTCCTATCCATTTCCGATTCAAGACCCGGATTACCTTTTGAATACCATGCGATCAAATGCTGAATATTTCTGCATTGAGGCGGAAGATGAAATTGCTGCTGTGTGTGCTGCTGAAATAGATAGAAAAAACCTTGCTGCTGAAATGACGGACTTTGCCACATCACCGGGATGGCGGTCAAAAAAATTTGCCCAGCATCTGCTTGCATTTATGGAAAGAGAAATTAAAAAAAAGAAAATTAAAACCGCCTATACCATCGCCCGGGCAATGTCTGTGGCGATGAATATCACTTTTTGCAAGTCCGGCTATTGTTTAGCAGGACGACTGAAAAATAATACCAACATCGCAGGTAGTATTGAAAGCATGAATGTCTGGTATAAATCTATCAATGAATGATCAACCTGGATTCTTTACACAGCGATTTTTCTATAGTAAATCGCAAAAATATGTTCCGAAACTATTGACTTTATCTTTATATATTAAAGGCTGAAATTGCCCCTGGCAAAGTAGTCGATTTGCTCTTAGGAGATTCCAATAGAGCGACAGCTTTCAAAAGAAACATGCGGGGATCAGGATCTGGACAGTAGCGATTGTATTAAAGTGTATGTGTCGCTTTTGAACAAAATCACGCAACAAAAAAAAGACGCAACATAATTGGAGAAAAAGTAGCCAACGTTGATTCTGAAATGGTAATCCAGGTTACTTCAAGGGCAATTCATATGCATGGCGGATACGGATTTTCCAAAATTAGATGGAGATAAGAATCAAAGCAGCAAAGGCAGTGGCAACCCCTATCCACTGCTTTTGATGAAGTCGTTCCTTAAGAAAAAACCAGGCCAGCATAACGGTTGAAGCAGGATAAAGAGATCCCAGAACCGCGGAAACATCCAGCCGGCCAAGATGGGCTGCCATTGAAAACAAAGCATTCCCTGCTGCATCCAGAATGCCGGTAATCACAATGAAAATCCATTGCCCGGGTAAAGGTTTTGCCGATTTTCCACTCATTAAAATGATAAGAAACAGGGGGGAAACAGAGGCGATTCTTGCTCCTACCAGGGGCCAGAATATGGAGAGATCATTGGCACGGTCAATAAAAATGAAAAAAAACCCAAACCCCAGACCCGCAGAAATGGAGAGGAATAATTCATTCAAGGTCATTCTGAATCCGGCACCGACAGAAGAAAGAAGCCAGACAGCCACAATAAAGCAGAGAAATCCTAGTAATTGTGTAGTGGTGGGCAATCCTTTAAAAAAAGCAGTATATCCAATGGGAATCAAGGCTGTCAGTACTGCAGATAAAGGAGCAACAATACCCATACGCCCCTGGGCCAGTCCTTTATAGAGGGCAATCAATCCAAAGTTGCCAAAAATACCGGCAAGAATTCCATAAAAAAGATGTTCAGAGGGAGGGATTGTTTCGGAAAATACCAGGGCCATGACTGCCAATATCAATCCACCCAAAAGCTGGGAAAGAAGAACGACTCCCAGAAGATTCCCTTTTCGAGAGGCAAAGCCTCCGCTGAAATCTCCTGCACCCCATGCTGCTGCACTGCCAAGCCCACAGAAGACAGCTATTGTTTCCGAACTAATCAATTGAGTGTACGCTAATATTTGCCGCCTTCAAATATGGAGTCTGCAAAGGCAACGTCCTCGGGACAGAAAATAAAAAGGCATTTACCATCGGAATCAGACACAGATCCGTACACATAATTGATGTTGATCTGCTCTTCCCCCAGTTTTTTTGTCATTTTGGCAAATTCACCGGGTTTGTTGGTGATGTCAATGGCCACCACCTCTTTTGAGTCAAACAAATAATCGTTTTCCTTTAAGAGAGAACAAGCTTCATCTGGTTTGTCCGTCAAGAGGCGGATCAGGGCAAATTCTGCAGAGTCCCGTCGCATGGAACTGTAACTGGCTGAGGAAGCAAGACGTTTCAAGGATTTGCCCCTGGCCTGAAACAGGTTCTGGACATAGGCAGATGCATCCTGGATGGTTATGGCATCAATGTTAATGTCAGCATCTCCAAAAATTGCAGTGAGTTTTCCCAGTTCGCCAGGCACATTCTTAAGAAAAAGCGATATTTCTATTCTGATCATCCTGCCCCCTTTTTAAAATTATTAGAGTCGTGGGTTTTGAGTAATGAGTGGTGAGAACTATATTCTTTAATCTCACAACTCACAACTCAATTACTATTTTCAGCAATTCTGACACCCTCATCAAAGGCCTTCATGTTCAAGGGAATAATTTTGGCCTTGGCTGAAAATTCATCTTTGACACAATTTTTTAAAATTTCCAGATCAACGATTTTTGCCTTGGCGGCAAATGCGCTTAGGGCAACAATATTGGCTGCCCTGATACTGCCGGCTTTGGCGGCAATATCATTGACCGGAACGATGAGTTCAGTTATGTCTTCTCGTCCACTCCGGGTTGGAATCAGGGAACTGTTGATAAAAATAACACCCCCGGGTTTTACGTCCTGGGCAAATTTTTCCAGGGAAGGGCGGTTCATGGCCACAAGATGGCTTGGGTTTTTAATGATGGGCGAGCCGATTCGTTTGTCACTGATTACCACGGTGCAATAGGCTGTTCCACCTCTCATTTCCGGTCCGTAGGAAGGTACCCAGGCTACAAAAAATTCCTGTTTCATTGCTGCATAGGCCAGAAGCTTGGCAGAGAGCAAGATTCCCTGGCCGCCAAATCCGGCAAATTTTATTTCGGTCTGCATTGGTTTCTCCAAAAAACAACTAAAATTAAATTATTTATCAATATCTATTCAGGTACCTTGTAATCACCCAGTTCATAATAGGGCAGAAGTTCATCTTCAGCCCATTTGAGAGCATCCAGGGGGGTCAGGCCCCAGTTGGTCGGACAGGTGCTGATCACTTCCACCAGACTGAAACATTTTCCTTCCACCTGGTATTCAAAGGCTTTCTTAATGGCCTTTTTGGCTTTATTGACCTGCTGGGGTTTTAATACTGCCTGGCGGGTAATATAGGCCGGGGTCACAAGTTCTTTCAGAATGTTTGCCATTCGTATGGGCATTCCTGTCTGGCTGGTATCCCGGCCTTTGGGTGCTGTGGTGGCACGCTGGCCCGGCATGGTTGTGGGTGCCATCTGGCCGCCGGTCATGCCGTAGATGGCATTGTTAATAAAGATAACCGTGAATTTTTCCCCCCGGTTGGCAGCGTGCATGATTTCACCCATGCCGATACTGGCAAGGTCTCCGTCTCCCTGGTAGGTAAAGACAATGAGGTCTGGCCGAACTCTTTTTATTCCCGTTGCCATGGCTGGTGCACGGCCATGGGCTGCTTCCTGGAAGTCAAAATTAAAATAATTATAGGCCAGCACGGCGCATCCAACCGGGGCAATGCCAACGGTCCTTCCACTGATGCCTAATTCATCAATGGCTTCTGCAACAAGCCTGTGGACAATGCCATGGGTGCAGCCGGGACAATAATGAGTATAATTGTCGCTCATGCTTTTTGGCGTTGAAAATGTTTTTCCCATTATATATTTCTCCTAAATTTAGCGATTAGAGCAATGCTTTAATCACCTGGATAATTTTTTCAGGTGTTGGAATATCACCCCCGCATTCGCCATAGAAATCGACTTCTCTCCGGCCTTTAACGCAGCGTTCCACATCCTCGACCATTTGTCCCATGCTCATTTCAATGCTGATAACCGATTTGCAGCTTTCTTTGGTGGCAGCGTTAAAAACAGCCTGTTCCGGAAAGGGGAACAGGGTCCTGGGTCGCAACAGCCCTATTTCAATGCCCTCATTTTTCATTATATCAATGGAGGTCTTGCATACACGGCTCATGGTGCCGTAACTGACAATGAGAACTTTATAGTCTGTGTCTGTATTGTATCCCTCATAGAGCACTTCTTCTTTTTTCATCTGCTCATACTTGGCTTTCAGGGCAAGGTTGTTGTCATTGAGCTCTTTGGGATCCAGGAAAAGGGATTTAACAAGGTTTCTTTTTTTGCTTTTCCTTTTGTCCATTCCGCTGGTGGCCCAGTCATCTTTATTGGAGGGCTCTGTTTTTAGGTCATCGGGAAACTCCACAGGCTCCATCATCTGTCCTATGAGTCCGTCCCCTAAAATCATCACAGGTCCCCGGTATTTTTCTGCCAGGGAAAAGGCTTTCATGGTCATTTCAACAGCTTCCTGGACACCTTCCGGTGCAAGGACCAGAAGTCTGTAATCCCCATGACCTCCGCCCTTGGTAGCCTGGAAATAATCCGCCTGGGATGGAAGTATACCCCCAAGGCCAGGGCCGCCCCTCATGATATTGACAAATACCGCAGGCACCTGGGCTGCTGCAATATAGGAGATGGCTTCACTCATCAGGCTTATGCCGGGGCTGGAAGAGGTTGTCATTACCCTTTCACCACAGCCTGCTGCTCCAAAAATCATGTAGCCCACAGCCACTTCGCTTTCTCCCTGTAAAAATACACCCCCGACTTCGGGCATCCTTTTTACCAGGTATTCGGCAACTTCAGACTGGGGAGTGATGGGATATGCAAAATAATTTTTGCATCCAGCCCGGATTGCGGCTTCACCAATCGCTTCATTTCCTTTCATTAACACTTTGGCCATTATTTTTATCCTTTACATCGGGTTAGCTACTTCTGAGGTTCTTTTTCAATTTCAACGATATTGATGGCAACATCAGGACACATGATGCAGCACATGGTGCAGAAAATGCAATCCTCCGGCCTTGCCTGGTATGCGGGGAAATGTCCTTTTGCATTGACCTTGTCGGTGATTTCAAGAACATTCTTGGGGCAGACATTGACACAGAGTCCGCACCCCTTGCATCGCTCAGAATCAATAATATGTTGGTACGCCATTTATATACTCCTTATGTTTACAATTGAGTCCAGGGTAGATTCAGCTTCCTGGTTATCTCCAGTATAGGGCAGGTAAACCGATCCATCTCCAGTTTCGGGATCAAATGTGATGTAGCTGTGATAAATTCAATTGGAAGCCCTGTTGCCTGGAATACCTCCTGTAAAAGTTCATATCCCTTATAAATATGCTCAGGTGTTGTTTCGTCAATGAGATTTGCATTGCTGACAAGGCCTGTTACTTTTATTTTGGCAGAATTTTCTATCTCTTCTTTTATTTTGATACAGCCCTGGACATTTTCAGTAAACGGCCTGAACGGATTAATGACCTGGAGCATATGTACCTTCTGTTTTGACAGATGGTCTTCAAGGGCAGCCAGAACCGTCACCCCCATATCATCACCGCCTGCATCCAGAATGGTCAGCTCGGACGGTTGTTGAATTATTCCTGCAACTGCCGGTGCAAGGATGGGAAGGTCTGCATGCATATATTGTTTGGGCGGCAGAATCACTTCCACTCCCAGGCTTTCAAGGAAAACCCTTGCCTCCCGGGCCCTGAAATAGGGATTTACAAGATCCAGGTCTGCAATTTTTACATCAATGCCGTCCTTTTTCCTGGTTGCTGCTAGATTAATGGCTGTCTCGGTTTTGCCACTGCCAAAATTGCCGACAATGATCACAAGACCTTTAATATCTATATTCAATGAAGATTCCTTATGTAAAATTATATTAATGAACGTAAAACGAAAATTAAAACAAATAAGGGCTTGTTTTGCAAACGATTTTTTTATACCTGGATATCAGTCCATGACTACATAGACGAACATCTGTCTGGGGCCATGTGCACCATCCACCATGACAAGTTCTATGTCTCCTGTTTTGCCGGGTCCTGAGATAAAGGTCATGCAATCGGTCAGACCCTGTTCCTGTTCTTTTGGATCCCATTTCAGCCGTCTGCCCAAAGTAATGCTTTGGATTTTTCGTCTTGGATACTTATCTGATATGATTTTCCTTGGGAGGATTAAAGTATCCATTGATCAGGTTGGGAAATTCCCTATCCAGTTGTTTGATTAGCTTTGCCATGCCCGTGGGCCTGCCGCCCTCTTCAACTTTTGTCATCATCTGGTTATATTTCTTTGGATCAAAATTCAGGTTGCGCCATTGGATCATATTTATGCCATGACAGCGGATAAAATCGAAAAGGGAATCTTTTTCTTTTTCTGAATCCGTAAATCCTGGACAATTCAAATAATTAATGGAAACAAAGATTCCTTTTTCCCGGGCAAGGTCAATACTGGCCAATACATCTGAAAATCCATAGGATTTTGGTCTGAAATAGGCATTATAACATTTTTCCCGTACCGAGTTCATGCTGACCCGCATGGAATCTAGGCCGGCATTGCAAAGGGTTCTTACATGGTCGGGCAGGCTTGCATTTGTGTTCAAATTAATGGTGCCCCTGTCTGTTTTTTTTCGTATAAGTTCAATGGCAGGTGCGATGGCCTTTACGGCTGTAAGGGGCTCTCCTTCGCAGCCCTGGCCAAAACTAACCACAGCTTTTTTTACATGGGATATATGTTCAAGGGATATTTCAGCAATTTCCAGGGGGGTGGGGGTGAAGCTGATGCGGTCCTGGCAGGCGCATAAACTGCTTTCCGTCTGAAGGGAGATGCAGCCCATGCAATTGGCATTGCAATTCATGGAGGTGGGAAGAGGGGCTTCATATCTCCCCAGGAAAAAATTTTTTCCGGCCGGGCACCCGTATTCCAGGGCACAGGTTTCAAGGTGACGCATCAGCCGGTTTTCCGGATATTTCTTCTGGAAGAGGTTCACCCCTTTGACCACATTTTCATGGGGCATAAGTCTCAGGTCCTGGCGGGGTTCAGTATCCACAAGTATGGCTGCAGACCTGAAGTCATTTTTCCCAAACCCAACAGCTCCATAGGAAAAAAGGGGCAAGGGGTTGTCAATGCCTTTATCATCATAGGCACAGGTATATTGATTCACATGGCCCGGGGAGTTGAATACCCCCACAGGATAGATTCTTTCACCTGTATCCCAGGGGTTGAATTCCATGATCTCAAACTTGTCTTTGCTGACATTGAATAGGATGGGGCTGCGCTGGGGCAGCATCATGAGTTCACTGCCATGGGGCATTTTGCAGGTAGCTGATTTGGTCAGTATAGAAAACTGATCTCCTGCCATGCCTGCCGCCCCATAGCCTTCCAACTCAAAAATCTCTCCATTCTCTGTTGCCACTACTGCCGTAAGAATTTGTTTGTTGATATATGCGATGGTCTTCACCTAAAATCTGTATATATTAATTCTGTATGGATTCTCCACAATAGGGTAGATATATCAGAACGCCATTATATTCTCAATATTCTTATCTAAAATATGGTATGGGATAATTTGAATGGAAGAATCGTAAAAAAAATTCTAATTTAAAGCTTGACTTCCATCTGCATTCCTGTATTATTCATCAAATTCGCGCTGTTGAAGCGCCTCGGTTTCATCTCAAAGGAGTATATCCCCGACAACAGGAGTGGCGTTACCCTCAGAGTAGAAACTGGCATTATTTTTTATTTTTTTATTACAGGAGACTGCCAATATGGCCACCGGTATCGTAAAATGGTTTAACGACTCAAAAGGTTTTGGATTTATCGAGCAGGAAAACGGAAAAGATGTTTTTGTGCATCACAGCGGCATTAATTCAACAGGTTTTAAATCCCTGAATGAAGGAGACCGTGTTTCATTTGACATTGAAGAAGGCCAGAAGGGCCCTGCAGCAACAAATGTAACAACTCTCTAAGTTAACCATTTTTTTATTTGGTTTAAAAAAGTCATCCTAATTGTTTACATTAGCGACTTAAAAAAATAAAGACCCTGGGCGAAATTTTGTTCAGGGTCTTTTTTTTTATGGAGATCCAGAAAAAAAATAAAGAGAATTGAATTTTAAATCAGGACATGAAAATGAAGTTTGACCAGAAAGTTATTGATAAAGTGATTGGCATTCTGAAAGAGGAAGTGGTTCCGGCAGAAGGATGTACAGAACCCATTGCCATTGCCTATGTGGCGGCCAAGGCCAGGCAGGTCCTGGGAAAAATCCCGGACAGGATAGAGGTCTTTGTTTCAGGAAATATGATTAAAAACGTTAAAAGTGTTGTTGTCCCCAACAGCGGAGGCTTGGTCGGCATTGAAGTGTCAGCTGCCATGGGAGCCCTGGCCGGAGATCCTGACAAGGAACTGCTGGTCATTAGTTCTGTTACTCCCAAAGCCATGGAAGGGGTTAAAGAGTTTCTGAAAAAAGATCTTGTGGATGTGGTCCATGAAAAGACTGACATTAAACTATATGCAAAAATCCTGGTATTCAGTGGAGAGGAATCAGCCGGTGTCGAGGTAAAGTATACCCATACCAATATCACAACGGTGGAAAAAAATGGGAAAATGATTTTGGATCGGGCCTGCAAGGATACTATATTTAGTTCCCCCCTGAGAGACCGTGAAATTCTTTCCATTGAATTCATCTATGAGCTGGCTGGACAAATCGACCTGGATCTTATCCGGCCCATGTTCCAGCAGGTTGTGGATATGAATACCAGGATTGCCAAAGAGGGCCTTGAGGGCAATTACGGGGTTAATCTTGGCAAATGTATTAAAGATAATATAATCTCCGGTGTCTATGGAGATGATCAGCGAAACAGGTGTGCTTTGCTGGCTGCTGCAGGCAGTGATGCCCGCATGAGCGGATGCCCGTTGCCGGTGATGACCACCTCTGGTTCAGGAAATCAGGGCATGGCTGCATCCCTTCCCATTATAGCTTTTTGCCGGGACAGGGACCTGGGTGAGGATGAATTGATCCGGGGTCTTTTTATCTCCCATCTGTCAACCATACATATCAAGACCAAAATCGGCCGTCTTTCAGCCTTTTGCGGAGTTGTATGTGCATCGGCTGCTGTGAGCGGGGCCCTGGCTTTTCTCATGGGCGGGGATTACAAAGTGATTGGATCATCCATCACCAATACCCTGGGCAATATTGCAGGAGTAATCTGTGACGGGGCCAAGGCTTCCTGTTCCATGAAGACAGCTACGGGAATCTATTCGGCCTTTGATGCCATGGCATTATCCTTTACCAGCAAATCCCTGGATTCCGGGGATGGTATTGTTGGCGAAGATGTGGAAGCCACTATTCGGAATATCGGGGAACTTGCCCAGTCCGGCATGCAGCAGACCGATGATGTTATTTTAAAAATAATGACACAAAAAAGAGTAATAAAGACTGATAAAAATCAGTGATGTCCGGCCAATTGTGTTCAATTTCAGTTTTGATTTTATGGAATTATTTGATTTACCACGCATGGGGGTATTGTTTTCGTGTTGGCCATGTTTAAAAGCTGCTCAACCGTGATATTGTCAAGGCAGTCAAACATGGCATTGGATGCCTCTACCCAGACCCACCTGGAGAGGCATTCCCCGGCCTTGTTGCAGACCTTGCATGAATTTTTCTGATCTTCAGCGCAATCGGTAATCTGGGTCTGTCCTTCCAGGGTTCGTACAATCATACCAATGGTAATTTCACCTGGAGGCATGGCCAGCATATGGCCACCGGATGCTCCTCTCTGGCTTTTGATCAGGCCGGCTTTTTTCAATTTGACCGTCAATTGTTCCAGGTATTTCAGGGATATGTTCTGGCGCTTTGATACATCACCCAAAGGAACAGGTTTTTTTGAGCCGTAAACACCCAGATCAAGAATCAGTCTTGTGCCATACCGGCTTTTTGTGGTGAGCCTCATTTTGTATATAAACCTTTTGTGTCTATTGGTCTTCTTCCTGGGGTTTCATATGATCTGGAATAATCAGCATTTTGAGAATCAAGGGCTTTAAAAAAGACCATCTGATGCCGATTTCAAATTCCTCCTCCAGGTCACGGATGGCATCCCAGCAATTATGACAGGGGGAAATCACAAGTTTTGCTCCAGTAGCAAGGATCTGGTCCCTTTTGACCTTGAGACCGACATTCCGTTGTTTTCGAAAATATCCAATTCCATTAAATCCGCCGCCGCCGCCGCAGCAGAAGTTATGTTCTTTGTTGGGGGACATGTCTATGAAATAGCCCGGTTCAACAATATAGGAGATGATTTCTCTGGCAGTCTCTCTTAATCCATGGTTTCTGACATAGTTGCAGGAGTCCTGTAAAGTGACCGGTTCTTTGATTCTTTTTGCAGGGTCTATTTTCAGTTTACCTGTTCTTAATGCCTCTGCCAGCCATTCAATATAATGAATGGACTCAACCGGCGGTCTTCCGCTTTTTCTACCGGCCCAATAGGGGCCTTCCACAACTGTCGCCCTGTGTGCATGGCCGCATTCAGTCCCTATCATTCGCTTGGGGCGTAACCGTTCCATGGCATCATAGACACTTTCCACCTGCATTTTACAGGCTGCCCAGTCACCGGCAAACATGGCCAGGCTGGTGAGTTCCCACCCCTTTGTGGGTATGGTCCAATTTTCTCCTGCAATATGGAATAGGATGGCCGCCTCGGCAAGGTCTTCGGGATAATGTTTGGCCTCCCTGGCATTGACCGTGTACATGATGTCTGCATCTTCCACATCCACAGGTACTGTCAGGCCTGGATAATCTTCTTCATACTCTTCCACCATCCATTCAAAGGTATCAATATAATCTTCACTGGTTATATCCATCTGGGCATTGTAAACCCGATGCATGCCAGCACCGATTTTCATCTCCCAGGGGACAAATCCCTGCTGGTATAATAGCCCCCGGAGATACCCGAACATAATGCCGGTATCAATGCCATGGGGACAATAGGTTCCACAGCGGTTGCAGCAGGTGCACTGGGCCCAGGCTACTTCCATGGCATGGAGCATGAAAGCATTGTCAACCTTTCCTTTTTTTCGTATAATTTCACCCAGGGTGGACTGAATTTTATAGGCAGGAACCTGTTTGGGGTCTCTGTCATTTGCAAGATACAGAAAACAACTGTCTGCACACATACCGCAATGGGCACAAATTTCAAGCCAGGTTCGAATCCTGGATTTACAGGTGTTCTGGATTGTTTTCCACAAAAGATCGGAATTTATTTCCAGTTTTTTCATTTCTTCATAATATGTTTTACCGCTTTTGTCAGCAAGAAGGGTTGTTATTCCTTCTGCTGTGTCAACGGGTTTTTTATTGCAAAGTGTTCCTTCCGGCATGGATTATTCTCCTTAAAAGCTGGTGTTGCTATAAATTAAACTACCAGGTCATTTTTGATCCCTTTAGTCCACCTCGTTTTATGCCAAAATCCATTCCAAGCTGGGCCCGGGAAGCAAAGAACAGGAATACATGGGACAGCTTTGTAAAGGGGATGGCCAGCAGGACCAGCTCGCCTGTCAAAATATGGGTATTTAACCAGAATGAATAGTCCCCAATCTGGTACCTGGCCATCAAGCCTGTGACAAGGGGTGCCAGGGAGAGCAATAATACCCCCCAGTCCTTTTTATCAGTCATGATTCTGACTTCAGGAAGGACCAGTCGCCGCAGGATCAGGAAGAGCAGACTTCCAATTGCCATCCAGGTCAATAAGTCGGCAATTGGGTTACTCATGGTAAACAAAGAAAATCCCAGTTTTTCTTTTAAAAATACATTGTGGCCGATGAGAAACAATGGAATGCACACCACACCAATGTGGAAGCCGAAAAAAGCGGCAGCCATTACAGGCTGGGTTCTCCAGCCATAGGTGCCATAGGGAATCAGCCATTTGTAAATGGACCTGACAGCTCCTTTAAAGCCCATCATTGGATATTCTTTATAGGCAACTCTGTCAAGCTGCCAGGAAAGCCCTTTAAAATATTGATAAAATCGAATACTCATTCCAATAATACAGACCCCAAGTGATATATAAAATACAGGTCCTGTTAATAATGCGTGCATTATTGCCTCCATATTCCTATTAGATTATTGTATTGATCGTTTTATTTTTTGTTTTAATGGTTTTTTTATTTGTCCCGGTCTGTCAGGTAAAGCCAGTAAAGGGGCATGAAAATCAAAATTATACCCATCACAAGATAGGTAATCCCCTTGGAATAGGTCATAAAATCGTGGAGAGTAAAAAATTCCATAATGTGTCTCCTTATATTAATGCTCTTCTTTGTAGTCAGGATGTTCATGGAGTATGGGCATTCTGGTAACAATGAATTTATAGGCCACCAATCCCAGGGTAACAATGAAGATGGTGGTGCCCACTTCTGTGAAACTTGGGCAATAACGGTCAGCAGAGGGCAGATGCCAGTTAAAGGCAATCACGGAGATATTGAGCCGGTTGAGAACGATGCCCAGAATCGTCCAGAAAGATGCAATGCGGATAAAGGTGAGATTTTTTTCCCTGGAGCCCATGCTGTAAAGAATGGCCGGGAAAAGGACAAATCCAATGAGTTCAACCATGAACCAGAGTCCCCATCCAGTGGAAAGATAGTGCCAGTTATTATCCACACTCAGGCCTATGACTTTTATACCCACATAGCCCATCATTACAAAGGAAGCAGCCTTTCCAAATCCCAGGACCACGCCGTCTGATTCTGCAATATGGGTTTTATCCATTGTGTCATGGAGCCAGCGATGGGCCAGAGTGCCTTCAAAGATCACCATGGACATGCCTGCAAACATGGAGGAAATAAAAAAGTATACATGCAGATAACCAGAATACCACAGGGGATGCAGTTTGGACGGAACTATCATGAACAAGGCCCCAAGGGAGGACTGGTGAAGGGTGGACAAGATTACACCAAAAATGGTGAGAACCAGGGTCAGCCGGACCACCCAGTTTCTCAGCTTTTTAAAGCCCAGCCATTCAAAAGCAGCTGGTGTAATCTCTATAAACAGCACGGTTAAATATAAAAATACGCAAAGGCCCACTTCAAAGAGCAGAGAAGAGGTGCCCTGGGAAACAAAGATCGGATAGGGCAGTTTCAAGGGGCGGCCCACATCGAAATGCAGGGCAAGGACCACCAGGGCATAGCCCAGAAAGGCCGTAAGAATTGCAGGTCTGACTGCTGAATGAAAGCGTTTTAAACCAAAGATATAGCAGGCGGAAGAGGTGACATAACCCCCGGCTGCCAGGGCAACGCCGCAGAGAAGGTCAAATCCGATCCACAACCCCCAGGGATTGTTGTTGTCCAGATTGGTAACAGCTCCTATCCCTTGTGTAAATCTCAGGATGGTCAGAATGAGTCCGACAAAGAGAATTATGCCCGTGATTACGTTAAACGGAGTTAAAACAGGGTTTTTAGCAATAATATTGTCCTGAGCCATTTATTTCTCCTTTTTTCCGGAATCATCAGAAGCTAGGTCGTCGTCCAATGTATCTTCATCCTTGGCTGTCTGTTCAGCAGCTTTTGCAGCTTCTTCAAGGGCCTTTTTCACCTCATTGGTGACGGCTGTTTCTTTTTCTTTGGTCATTTTATCCTTAAGCTGGGAGAGCTGTTTGTTCATTTCCTGTGTTGCCAGGGTTTTTGTGTTTTGAACAGCATCTTCTTGTTCTTGTTGGGCAATCTTTTCTTTTCGTTTAGAAATGGCATATACACCGGTCAGCAGCACAGGCCAAAGCCCTACAATAATGGGGACCGATCCCAGGGCGCCTGCTGTGAACTGGGGTGCAGGTGTAATGCCTAAATCTTCTCTCATGCCGATATCCTCAAAGGGGATTCCAGACAAATACAGCCAGCTGGTGCCGCCCATCTCATGTTCTCCATAGAGATGGCTGATATAGTGGTCAGGATTTTTGTTGATCCTCTGCCAGGCAGTTTTGATCAGGTCTTTTCGTTTTCCGAAAATTAATGCCTCCGTGGGACAGATTTCCACACAGCCCGGAAGCTTGCCTTCCTTTATCCTGGGCAGGCACATGGTGCATTTTGTGACCTTGGGAGTTAAGGGGTCATTATAGGTATAGGCGGGTATATTAAAGGGGCAGGCCACCATACAATACCGACAGCCCACGCAGAGAGATTCGTCATAGACCACTGCCCCGGTTTTGTCTTTTTTCAAAGCTTTTACAAAACATGCTGATGCGCAGGCAGGCTCCTGGCAATGGTTGCACTGGGTCTTGACAAATACATGTGGGTTTTGCTGGGATTTATTAACAATTGTATAACTTGCTTCATCGGTTCTTCTTTTCTGGTCCAGAACCGTAAGATCATCAAAGGGTTTTTCCGGCGGGGCAAGGGAATTAACCGTGTTACAGGCTTGTTCACATTTTCGGCACCCAATGCATTTGGTACTGTCATGGAGGATGCCAAAGCTATCAGGATAACCCGTAAAATGTTTGTTGGACCCGGCCTGGACTTTGCCCGTGGCAACGGTGTTTGTTCCTATTGCTGCTGTAATGCAGCCAAGAAACTTTCTTCGGGAAATAGCCATAAATTCACCTTTTTATATCTATAAAAGATTTTTTATTATTTTTCATGGGCTTATTTTTCATGGACTTATTTTCCATGGCATTTGTCTTTTGTTGTACTTATTTTCCATGGCATTTATTTTTCATGATGCCTTTTTTTCATGACATTTATTACAATCCGTGGGCAATACGTTTTTGATTTCCATTTTCTGATGACAGGTGATGCATTGGCCATGGTATGCCCCTTTTAGCCCTGGTTTTCCCGTTGCAAGATCTGGCTTTTCACTGTGACAAGAAGCGCATTTGGGAGGGGTAAGGGTGGCAGGGCTGTTATGGTGGCATCCCTGGCACAGGGTAAGTTCATTTCCATGGAAGGCTTTTGCCATATTGCTTTTGCCGATTTTTTCAAAAATTGCCTGGACCACCAGTCCATGGGGGAATTCGCTGGGTTTATATTCATCAACAATGGAGTTGATGACAACGGTTTCCGGTATCTTTTCCAATGAAACCTTTGAATATTCCCCTGCCTTTTTTGCAAGGACTGCCTTTGCCATTTCACCAGAAGTTTTTTTATCTGTGAGGCGGTTTATTGGTTTGGATTTGACATCCACGTTGTGGCAAGAGGAACATTGGTTGTCCTTAAATGCTTTTTCAGGCATTTGAAAATGACAGCCAGCACATTCTTTGGTCTTTTTCTGTTCATTGTGGCAGCCCAGGCAGCTTTGGGATTTATCAACAGAGTGCATGGCCTGGGCCAGGTTTATATATTCGCCTTTTTCTTCACCCTTTGTTGTGTGACAGGTATTGCATGGCTTTAAGGTCTCATGGTGGCAGGTTTTACAGCTTTGAGTCCGTCCTTCATGGGATTTATGATCAAAGGCAACAGCATCCATGTGCTGGGCAATGAGCTTTTCGTTTTTCTTTTTGTCAGTACCCAGTGAGTTCCATCCAGTTAAAAGAATGGTATCTGGCTGATTCCGCTGAAGTCTTGGTATCTCTTTGACTTTTTTGATTTTTGCCTGGCTTGCAACATCATGACATCCAATGCAATCAACAGGGCCGGCAGATATTTTTGTTTCCTTTAATGTAAGATGACATGCCACGCATGAATCATGGGCTGCATTCCTGGCAGGTCTTATGTCGTCTTCACCAGTCGCCCTATGGCAGTAAATACAGGCCTCTTCCTGGCCTTTTTCGTAAAATATAGCTTTGGTTTTTTCATTGTAATTGTGATGACAGACATTACAATTGGTTTCTTCAGCTTTAATGGATGAAGGAATGGATTTGGCACTTTCATGCCTGAAATGCAGGGAACGGTCAAAGATAAGTTCATTCCAGGATGAACCCAGATTAAAGTCGGCATTGTGGCAGGCACGGCACTGGGCTTCCATGGGGCCTGTGGCATCGGCTGTTTTTTTCATCTCCACATGGCAGGCAATGCAATTGTCATGGTAAAGGTCCATGAAAGCCTGGCCTTTACCATCTTTGGTCCGTTTGAATTTGAAAATAAAGACTTTGTCCTTTGTTTCAGTATCCTTGGTTTCATGGCATTTTATACATTGTCCATCAACTGCCTGAGTGTGCCTGTCATGCATGAATTTAACAGGGGGCATATTTTTATGGTCAGGAGATGATGGAATGTCAATGGTCAGGATATCAGGCCTTGTCTCGACTGCCTTGTCCATGATTTTTACGCTGGTAAAAGCAATGAAAGGAAATAAAAACAAAACTGCTGTTGTCAGGAGTAACAGCCTGAAAGATCTTTGTCTTGGCATAACCCGATCCTTTGGTTGACGTTTACGAAATTATTTTTCACCCATACTGATTTTTACAGAAAATTTCCTACTAAAACCGTAGGAATTGATTTAAAAGGATTTTCAAGGGTTTGTCAATAAAAAAATATTAGAAAAATATTTTTATTTTTTAAACTGAAAAATTTTTCAGAAAATCAAGATGAGGTATGGGCATGAGTTTTTTTTCAGGGCCCAGGCAAACCAGTTCCAGGGTGCATGATACCGCAGGTTTCTTGCCCTCTGGCCTCCATGCTTCATGGGAAAAAACAATGCGGTAATCTCCTTGTTTTTCCCAGGTGGTACGGATATCCAGGAGATCTCCAAAAACAGCCCCGTCATGAAAACTCAGGCTGGTTTTGTAAACGGCAAATCCGATCTTGTCCCCATGCCATATCTTAGCAAGGGTCTTTACCCCGATAATGTCTTCTCTGGCCCGTTCAAAAAATTTTAAATAGTTGGCATGGTAAACTACGCCTGAATGGTCTGTGTCCTCATAATAGACTTGTGCGGGAAAATGGTGGATATGATGGCTGTTATCTGTCATAAGATGATATCCTGATTGTAAAAAAAGGTTTTGAAAAATTAAACTTGATCCTGATATATAGCCCCAGGGCTTTTTTTTTTCAACTCCGGTTTTAGAAACAGGTTCTGGTGCTGCATTGCTTGACAACCGCTGGCAGCTATAATATCTTAGGCTGTTATTTTTACAGGATAAAAAGAATGATCAATACACATGAACAGGAGAAAAGGCAGTTTAAGCGGCTTTTTCAACAACAGGGTGTAGACAGGTTTGATAAGCGGTTTCAAGTTCTTGATGCTTTTTTAAAGCTGGAACACCATGTGACACAAAAGGATATTTCCCTTCAACTGAAAAATGATGGGATCTATCTGGATGATGAATTTGTGGTTTCAAGCATGGAACATTTGTGCAGGTTTGGTTTTGCAAACCGGGTGGAATTTGATCAAAGGGGTGCAATCCTTTACGAACACAGGCATCTTGGCGTGCACCATGATCATATGATTTGTACAAAATGCGGCAGTATCCTGGAGTTCAGGGATGAAGCATTGGAAACATTGCAGAGAAGGGTAGCTGAAGTTTATGGGTTTCATATGCTTCAGCACAAGATGGAAATATACGGGCTTTGTTCCCAATGTATGGTCCATAGAAACAAACTAGTCCCCCTGCACAAGGCCAAACCAGGTGAAAAATTGATTGTCAAGGAATTGGAAGCAGGTAAGAAAATGCAGCAGCGCATTTCCTCAATGGGACTTAAAATCGGTGACCTTATTGAGGTTGTTTCCAATGGACTCGGTGGCCAGGTGGTCATAGCTGTTGGAGAGAACCGGCTGGTTATAGGAACCGGCATGGCTCAAAAAATATGGGTTCGGTCCATTGCCAAAATGCAGGAGCAGGGAATTGATTCCCCATTGGAGTTGAAGGAGAACCTTGATTCAAGCTCCATGAAACTGAGCCAGATGAAAGCCGGGCAGGAGGGTGTCATTGTCAGGGTTTCCGGGGAAAGTGTTTTGCGGCGCAGACTCCTTGAAATGGGAATCAACAGGGGAACAAAGATATATGTGGAAAAATATGCCCCTTTAAAAGATCCCCTTGAACTGGTTGTCAAAGGATACCATATTTCCCTTCGGGTTGGAGAGGCTGCCAACATAGTAGTTGAACATGTCATATCTAAAAAAAGATAAAAATGAAATCAAATTTAACCATAGCCCTGGCCGGCAATCCTAATTGCGGTAAAACCACCATATTTAATAACCTGACCGGTGCCAGGCAGAAAGTTGGCAATTGGCCCGGGGTGACCGTTGAAAAAAAAGAAGGCCACCTGCGCCATGGAGACTATGTCCTTAGAATTGTCGATCTTCCAGGAACCTATAGTCTTACCCCTTTTTCCATAGAGGAAATCACGGCCAGGGATTATATTATCAATGAAACTCCGGATATAGTAGTGAATATCATTGATGCCTCCAATCTTGAAAGAAGTCTTTTCCTGGCAATTCAGGTCCTGGAACTTGGCCGGCCCACCCTCTTTGTCCTGAATATGGCGGATATGGCCGAGGCCAGGGGAATTAAAATTGATGAAAAAAGATTATCAAGCCTGCTGGGCCTGCCCGTGGTATTTACCGTTGGGAATAAGAATAAAGGGATAGATGTACTGATTGAGGCAGTCATTGAGGAAGTAAAAGCCTTTGATAATGGGAAAAAATCCAGAAATATCCGGTATAGCAATGAAATCGAAGGGTGCATTTCAAAGATTGAGGCCGCACTTACAGATGCCGGGATTGAGGATGAGGGAGCCTTGATTCGATGGAAGGCCATCAAGATCCTTGAGGATGATAAAATAATTAAAGGAAAAATTCAGGGCCTACCCCTGGAAAAAGAAGCAAATGTCCTTGCGGATGCAGCCTCATGCCGCAACCGGGTTTTTGATCTGTACCAGGATGATTTTGAGATTGTTCTTACAGATGACAGGTATGGGGTAATTGCAGGGATTGTAAAGGAAACCGTTACCAATCTTGCCGTAAAGCGGATTGATATGTCCAGGAACATTGATCTGGTACTGACGGACCGTTATTTCGGTATTCCAGTGTTTATCTTTTTCATCTGGGCCATGTTTCAATTGACCTTTACCCTGGGGGCTTATCCCATGGGGTGGATCGAGTCTTTTGTAGGGTTGTTGTCAGCACAGCTTGACATTATGATGGCTCCGTCCCTGTTTAAATCTCTTCTTTTGGACGGAATCATTGCCGGCATCGGAAGTGTGGTTGTATTTTTACCCAATATTTTAATCCTGTTTTTCTGCATTGCCTTGTTTGAAGATACCGGGTATATGGCAAGGGCTGCCTTTTTAATGGATCGTGTGATGCATACTTCAGGGCTCCATGGAAAATCTTTTATTCCCATGTTAATGGGATTTGGGTGCAGTGTGCCTGCTATTATGGCCACAAGAACCCTTGAAAACAAGAAAGACCGTATTTTAACCATTTTAATGACACCATTTATGTCCTGTTCTGCCAAACTGCCGGTATATATTGTTCTGGCCGGCAGCTTTTTCGCTCAAAGGGCCGGAACTATAATTTTTTGCCTGTATATGACAGGGATCCTCATTGCCATCCTCTCTGGCCGCCTTTTGCGGGCCCTGTTTTTCAAGGGAGAAGATGCTCCCTTTGTGATGGAGCTTCCCCCCTATCGAATGCCCATGCTGAAAAGTCTGGTCATCCATATGTGGGACAGGAGCAAAATGTTTTTAAAAAAAATGTCCGGGGTGATTCTTGTGGGGTCGATTATTATCTGGTTTTTGTCAAGTTTTCCCACAAATATTTCCTTTTCCGTGGATTATGACACCCAATTGGCCGACCTTGAGTCAAGGTATTCCGCCCAGATTTATTCTGCTGATTCAGATACCGCCCGTCTGGCACTTGAGCAGGATTTTGATGCTAGTTTCAGTGTGGTTGAGAATAAAAAAGAACAGGAGCGTATCTCCAAATCATATATCGGGATCATCGGCCAGACCATGGAGCCTTTGTTTAAGCCCATTGGTATTGGCTGGCAGGCCAGTGTTGCCCTTGTAACAGGTTTTGTGGCCAAAGAGGTTGTAATCAGCACCATGGGGGTGTTATACGGTGTGGGAAAGGACAATGGTCAGGCCCTGGAAAAGGCATTGAAAAGATCCGGAATGACCTCTTTGTCAGCTTTGTCCATGATGGTTTTTGTGTTATTATATGTTCCTTGTTTTGCCACGGTTACTGCTATTTACAGGGAAGCATCTGCCAAATGGGCCTGGTTTAATGTTATATATACAACTATGGTTGCATGGGGTATGTCTTTCCTGGTATACCGGGTGGGAATGTTTTTACGCTGATGATATAAATGGAGATTGATAATGAGAGGTCGTTGTTCTGATCATTTTTTAAAATATATTTTGTCCGCAATTATTGCAATGATGATTATCCAGGGATCTGCCCTGGCAGCTGAACGTATGGTGGTCAAGGCGGGGATTGCCAATCTTCGATCAGGGCCGGGTACCAAATATGACGTCCTGTGGCAGGTTGAAAAATATCATCCCATGCTGATCATTGAAAAAAAAGGGAACTGGTATAAAATAAAAGATTTTGAAGGGGATATAGCCTGGGTTCATAAATCCCTTTTGGGAAACATTCGCGGGGTTATTACCATCAAAGCCAAGTGTAATGTTCGGTCCCAGGCAGACAAAAAGAGTAAAATTTTGTTTACTGTTGAAAGGGGAGTCCCTTTTAAGGTGATAAAACGCAAAGGCGAATGGATTAAGATAGAGCATGCAGATGGTGAAATCGGTTGGATTTATAAAACTCTTGTATGGTAATATAATAATTATTTTTTAACGTAAGGTGGATTATGGCAGATCAGAATGTGTCAAATGAACGGAAAAAAGAACTGGAACAGATAGATCCTTTCCAGGAAAGTCTTTTAAAGGCTTTGGCCTATGCAGGGGAAAATAAAAAACCAATTTTTTTGATCCTGGGTGCAATTGTTGTTGTTGGTGTTATTTTTTCAGGCATTATGTTCAGTTTTAAAAAATCTGAAAATACAGCATCAGATCTTGTTTCAAAGGCTGTGGCGAAATATTCCCAGGCCATTGATCCAGCAAAGGGATTTGAAACGGTTAAGGGTGATTTTGAAACTGTTTTTTCTGATTATTCAAATACCAGCGCCGGTAAAATTGCCAGGGTAAAATTTGCAAAAATATGTTTTGATGCTGGTCAATATGACAGGGCATTTGAATTGTATAAAGAGGCATTGGATGAGTTTAAAAATGATTCAGGCATGAAAAATTTTCTCTTATCTTCCCTGGGCCATGTTTCCCAGGCAAAAAATGATTTAGATAAAGCCAAATCCTACTTTCTTCAAATTGAAACAGGGAACTCAAATCTTTTAAAAGATGATGCAAGATTTGCTCTGGCTGGGCTGTATGAGATTTCCAATGATATGGAATCAAGCCTGAAAATGTATGAAAAGATTGTTAATGACCATGAAAATTCTATCTACAGAGGCATTGCTGAAAGCAAAATTAGCGGCGCCAAATAAATTTGGCTGCCAAATAAATTTGGCTGCCAAAAAGATATGGATAGTTGACCAAAACTAAAAAAGGCTGCCCTAGGCAGCCTTTTTTAGAAAAGGAAAAAAAGATGAAAAAACTAACTCTTGGTTAGTAAATATACTAAAAGCAAATTTCCTGCCAATCTTCATTAATCTCTCATATTTTTTTTTAATCCCCTAAAATCATTGCAATTATTTTTTTTAGCGCGGTTACAGATCGTCTGATTATGATGAAAAGCATAGTCCTGGAGGGTATAAAGTTAAAAATTTTGAACATTTTTTTTGATAATCATGGGATTTGTGTCGATAACTATCTGAAATAACGGTTTTTTGTAGTAGGTTCAAAATTTTGAACCTATTGTGGATGGTTTTAGATTTGAAAGGGTATTATTTTTTTTGGTTTTATGGGTAAGGCTTTTATTGTCCCTGAGTAAGTTCCTTGTCCAGATCAAATTTTTTCAGTTTCTGGTTCAGTCCGCTTTTACCAATGCCAAGTATTTGAGCTGCCTTTGTCTGAACATTTCCAGACAGTCTCATGGCCCTTTGTATCATCCTTTTTTCAACTGCAGCAAGGGTTTCTGACAAACCTGCATTTTCTGGAATTCCGTCCAGCTGAAGTGTAGTCCCTGAATTTTGCCGGACTTGAAGGGGTAGATCAGACAGGGTTATCATATTTCCAGTGGAGAGGATAACAGCCCGTTCAATTACATTTTCCAATTCCCTTACATTTCCCTTCCATTCATAGTCACACAGGACCTGGGCAGCCTTAGAATCTATTCCTCTCACAAGGCTTGGAGAATCCTGGTTCCGGGTATATTTTTTAATGAAGTGATTGATCAGCAGGATGATATCTTCCGGCCGATCCCTCAGGGGCGGGATGGATGCCTTTACGACATTGAGCCTGTAGTACAGATCTTCCCTGAAATTGCCTTTTTTAACCTCTTCTTCCAGGGTTTTATTCGTTGCTGCAATCAAACGAAAATCAACCCGGATGGGAGTGGTCCCTCCTACTCTTTCCACGGTGCGCTCCTGGAGAACCCTAAGGAGTTTCACCTGTAGAGTCATTGGCAATTCCCCGATTTCGTCCAGAAACAGACTGCCTTTGTCAGCCAATTCAAACCGGCCTTTTTTCATATTTACCGCTCCGGTGAAAGAACCCTTTTCATGCCCAAAAAGTTCGCTTTCAAGCAAGGATTCAGCAAAGGCTGAGCAGTTGACGGCAATAAGTGAATTGTCCTTTCTCAGGCTGTTACAATGTATGGCTTTTGCTACAAGTTCTTTTCCTGTGCCGCTTTCGCCTTCTATCAGTGCAGTGGCATTGGTGGGTGCTAGCTTTTTAATGATTTCATATAATTCCTGCATGGGTTTGCTTTTTCCAATGATATTATCAAATTCATATCTTGAGTGCATTGCATGTCTGAGTATATTATTTTCTTCCACAATTTTGTACATGGAAATGGCTTTTGCAATGTGGGCAATCAAGGCTTCATTCTCAAATGGTTTGAGTATAAATGTATATGCTCCCTTGTGCATGGCTTCCACAGCCTTTTCAACACTGCCGAAAGCCGTCATTATTATTACAGGAATGTCTGGTTTGATTTCCTTGATTTTTTTCAGCAGATCAATCCCAGTCATCCCCGGCATTTTTACGTCTGTAAGGACAAGATCAATCAATTGGGTGTTTAAAATATCCAGGGCTTCCATTCCGCTTGAGGCTGTGAATGAGTTATACCCTTCTTCATGAAGAACTTCTCCAATGATCATGGGATAGTGTTTTTCATCATCAACAATTAAAATATTTTCCATTTTGGTATAACTCCTAAACCGGTAAAGAAATTTTAATCATAACTCCCAGGGGAGTTGCATTGGAAAGAAGGATACTTCCTTTGTGGGCTTCGATGATATTTTTGACAATGCCAAGGCCAAGACCGGTTCCAGTATCCTTGGTTGTAAAAAAAGGTGTCCATATTTTTTTTATCAGATCTTCTTTTATGCCAGCACCATTGTCAGTAAAACTGATATGAATATGGTTGGATTCAGACCATGTGGAAATGGTAATGGATGGGTTTTCTTTCAATGCCTGAAAGGAATTTAAAAGGATATTCAAAAAAGCCTGGTATAGCATTGCCGTATCAGCCATGATTTCAGGGGTATTTTTTTGATAATCTTTTATGATTTGGATTTTTTGATTTTCAATTTGGGAAGAAAGAAATGACAGGTTCTTTTCAATCACATCGTCCAGGCTGCATGGCCGCAGATCCGGCACCCTGGGTTTTGCAAAATCAAGAAAATCTGTAATAATATTGTTAAGCCTGGCTGATTCCTCAACAATGATGTCTGGAATCTTACTGGTTGGATCCAATCGGTCCATCTTTTTTTTCAGCAGCTGAGCGCTGCTTTTTATTATTCCCAGGGGATTTCTTATCTCATGGGAAACACCTGCGGTCATTTCTCCTATTGCAGATAGATGTTCGGTCTGTCGCAACTTTTCTTCAAGTCTTAAGCGTTCATCGGCCCTTTGTTCAATGATTTTTTCACCATTTTTTACAACAAATCTAAGTATGAAAAATAGAATGCCCATGACGATGGCACAGGATAAAACAATCAATCCCTGGAGTTTAAAGACTTGTTGGTAATCATCAGATATGTCCCGGATTACCTCAATGGCACCTATTACCATTTTTTCTCCTGAGCGGGAGATTTGCATCTCCTGGGTTAAAGGGGCAAAGGTGATAATCTTTGTTTCCTGGGGAAACCAGAACATCAGTTCCAGGAAACTGCCATTTTGTATCAGTTTGGAGGTAGCCTGGTTTTTCATGGCCTTCTCATAGTTAACTCCGCCTGCATCTTCTTTTCCTATCCTGGTTTTATCAAAACTATAGCTGATAATATTATCCGTACCATAGATATTGACCATGTCAACATGGAAGCTGTGCAGGGTTGATTGTATGACAGCATCCAAGAGCTGATGCTGATCTTTTTCTCTGAGATTGATCTGCCCATGCTTAAATACAACCGGTGCAATAAATCTCAGGAAAATTTGGTGGTTAAGGTTTTCAACAAGAAGAGTGTTATATTCTTTGCTTTTTTCAAGGAGAATATTTCTAACCCAATGAGCATTTAAAGCTGCTATGACAATGGTGGCGGTCAGCATTACTATCAGGCTGGAGAAAGTAAAAGCCTTGACCAGAATAAAAGGGCGCACACCCTGGGGTTGTGATATTTTTTTCACATTTTGCCTTTATTTATGTACTTTTTTTCATATTTTTAGCGTTTTTTAATTTGACAACCGTCTATTTTACTTGTTATCTTTTTAACAAAAGAGACGATTATACTTGACTTTAGAGCTATATCGTATCAAATTATAGTAATATATGTTATATATCAATACAAAAAATAATTGTATTGCATTCTGTCCAGAGGCATCGGGTTTGCCGAATAAGGATGAAAATGTATGGTATTTAGTAAAAAAGATCATCTTGTCGGGTTAGATATCGGCTCCACCTTCATAAAAGCTGCTGAGCTTAAGATCTCCACAAAGGGAAATATTCTTAAAAAATTCGGTATGGTCCAGGTTTCACCTGGGGCAATAGTTGAAGGGCGTATCATTGATATGGAGGGGGTTGCCAACACCATACGCACCCTGTTTAAAACCCATAAAATCAAAGAAAAAAATGTCGCCATATCAACGGGCGGACATTCTGTGGTCATAAAAGCAATTAACACGGCTAAGTTGCCTGAAAAAGAACTCCAGGCAAATATTTATTCCGAAGCTGAACAATATATTCCTTACGATATTGATGATGTAAATATTGATTACCAGATTCTTGGTGAGAGCGAGTTTTCACCGGATCAGATGAATGTGCTTCTTGTGGCAGTAAAAAAAGATGTGGTGGCAGAGTATATCGAGTTGATTGCCATGGCAGGCCTGAACGCAAAAATAATAGATGTAGATACCTTTGCCCTGCAGAATATTTACGAAACCCTGCCGGATAGTGAATCCAATGAAGTGACTATGCTGGTGGATGTCGGGGCATCAAAAACTTCTTTGAATATTCTAAAAGAAAAAGTTTCCATTATGATGCGGGATAGTGTTTCCGGCACAGATCAGATTTTGGAAGAGCTTTCAAACAAATTTGATATCAGCCCGGAAGAAGCAGGCCTCATGATTCGTGGTAAGGGTAATACAGGGGACGATCAAGAAATCATACAGGAGATATGTCAGGATATTGCAAATACCTGGTGTGCTGAAATTTGTGAGGTGGTTAATTCCTTTCAGTCCAATACAAATGAGGAAAGGGTGGAGAAAATAATATTGAGCGGAGGCGGTGGTTTTATTAAAGGCTTTTCCGACAGCCTGAAATCCGAGCTTGATATTAAAGTCCTTACCATTAACCCCTTTGAAGGATTGATAGTTGCTGAGAAACATTTTTCAGATTCATTATTATCCGGGCTCCAGCTTCAGGCTCCCATTGCCCTGGGTCTTGCATTGAGAAGGGCGGATGATAAATGATAAGAATTAATCTTTTGCCCTTCAGGCTTGCCAGAAAAAAGGAAAATATTCGTCGTCAGGTGTCGATTTTTTTTCTGTTAATTGTATTTATGCTTGTCCTTCTGGCTTGGTACACCATTGGAATTGATCAGAAAATTGTCCAGAAAGAGATAGAGATAATAAAGGTCAAGGCCCAGATCTCACTTTACAGGGAAAAGGCGGGCAGGGTCACTGAGATAAAAAAGAAACTAAAGATTCTTGAGGATAAATTAAAAATCGTTGGCTCCCTGAAAGAAAAGCGAAAGGAGCAGCTCGCTATTATAGAGGAAATGTCTGATAAGATCATTCCAGAGAGAATGTGGATTGAAAGCCTGAAGTCGGATTCATCCCATGTGACAATAAAAGGTATTGCATTTGATAATCCAACAATTGCAGATTTCATGAGGAATCTTGAAGCTTCTTCCATTTTTTCCGGTGTTGATTTAAAGCGGTCGAAAATTCAAAAATTTAAGGATGATATCATGCTTAAATCCTTTGAATTGCTTTGTAGAAAAAAAACAGCTGAACCTGAAAATAGTGGTAAGGACAAAAAAGGGAAATAATGGCAGCAGCTACAGAAAAAAATAAAACCAGAGAAAAAATAGTTTCTTTATTTGCCAAGGTCGGAGGACTCACTAAATTACAGCGCCTGCTCATTTGTGTCTTAACCTTTGCCGTAATTGGCGGCAGTTATTATTATTTTATTTTTATGCCTAAAAATAAAGAATTAACAGCCGTTAAGTCCGAACATAAGACCCAGGTCAATAAGCTGGCAAGCTTTAAGCTTAAAGCCAAAGTGCTGAATGAATACGAGGAAAAAATGGAAAAGGTACAGGAAGAATTTCTCGTTGCCATGAATGCATTGCCGGATAAAAAGGAAGTACCTTCCCTGTTGACAGGGGTTTCCAAGGCTGGAAGCAATGCAGGACTCGTGGTTTTGCTTTTTCAGCCGGAACCGGTTGTCAACAAGGAGTTTTACCAGGAAATTCCACTTTCAATGAAAGTCCAGGGCAGTTATCACCAGATTGCTGATTTTTTTTTCCAGGTGGCAGGGCTGAGTCGGATTGTTAACATTAAGGATATGTCCATGAATGTCGACAAAAAGGAGCGAGGCATGATTCAGATGAGCTGCAGTGCGGTTACCTATATGTTTTCTGAACCCAAACAAGTAAAAGTCAGCACAAAAAATAAAGGAAAGAAAAAAGGATAATCCTGACAGATATGGTGAAAATAATTAAAATATTACTTTTTCTGATAATGTGTGTCCTGCTCTTATTTTCCTGTGAAAAACAGCCTGATACAAAGAAGCAGGAGGTTTCACCTGTCATCGTGTCCAGACCTATTCTGGCCCCTGGGGCCGGGAACCATGAAAAAATCGTGGTAGCCAAATCAGCGGCAGATAAATCATTGACTGGCAAGGAAGTAAAAGAGGCCTCGGTTCAAAAATCTCAAACCAAAGTTATGGCTGGAGAAGAAAAGGCTCAAGCCACCTCAGGACAGGTGACTGAGGAGTTGGCGAAAAGGGAGAAGGCTGTTGCTGATTCCATAACTGGAAATTCCCGGACTGTTGAGAAAAAGACTATCTATGATCCCAGAGGACGGGTGGATCCTTTTTTATCCCTGATCCAGGAAAAAGAAGAACCAATTAATACAATTCCGGATATTGAAGAAAAACCAAAACGGATGCGGACTCCTCTTGAAAAACTTGAATTAAGCCAGATAAGGCTTGTGGCTGTTATCCTGATGAAAAACAGGCAGCTTGCCATGGTGGAAGAAGCAACGGGAAAGGGGTATGAAATAAAAATTGGAACGTATATAGGTAAAAACGGTGGTCAGGTTTCTAAAATTAACCAGAATAGTATTATCGTTAAAGACCAGGTGAAAGATTATAAAGGAAAACGGAAAGAACGTTTTCAGGAAATAAAAATTCATAAAAAAGAGAGTGGGGAATAATATGCCGTTTTTTCAGTTTGATATAAAATTATATAGACTTTTACTGGTTATTGCGGCGTTGGCTCTATACCTTGTGGCAGGGTGTGTGGCCCAGGGCAATAATATTCAGCCCCAGGCAGCTGCAGTAAATGAGTCCTCCCCATCGCTGGAAAGTGTTTCCGGGCAAAAGAGCATCCCTTACAAAAAAAGTATTACAGGTATTGAAGTAAAAAAAAATATAGAAAAAAAAGAGGATAAAATAGTTGAAATACAGATTCAGGGGAATCAAAAATTAGCATATACCTCCATTAAACAGCCCTTTCCTTTTGCCATATGTTTATATCTTCCTGAAACCAGTATTGAACCCGGCCTTATTTCTGGCCCGATCCCTGGTCTTATGCCTGGTGATATTGAGGACGAGACAATTGGGGGCCTTAAATTGTCCTATGCAGATCAGAACAAAACAACCGTAAAAATACAGATTCTTTTGAATCGGGATATTCCCTATGAAGTTCTGGAGGATGGAGACAAATTGCGGATTATCCTTTCAATGGGAAAATTGGCGGACATCAGCTCTGATAAGGCTCCTTCCAAAGAGATTGCCATTGTATCCGCCAAAGAAAATACCAAGCAGGACCCTTTGGTTCTGTCTGGCAAATCTGTAATGACCCATATTGAGTTCAATACTGAAAATTCAGGAAAATCCTATATCCGGGTTGATACCAGTCATCCGATAAAGTATGATATCACCCGAAAAACAGACAAAATAGTGAATTTAAACCTCTATAACACTAAGATTCCAAGCCATCATCAGCGTCCTATTTTAACCAAGTATTTTAATTCTGCTGTGGAAAGCATAGAACCAAAAACAATACCAGGAAAATCAGATGATTCACGGATTGAAATAAATATCAGAAATCAGGTACCCTATCAGATCGTCCAGGACCAGAATACCATTAGGATGGTGTTTGAACCCTCTGGTGTTGAACCGCCTGTCTTTACCAAAGCCAGAAAAGAATTTTCCTCTGAGACGATAAAGACAAACATCACTCCTGCCATGGCCTCTGCAAGTAATGGTAAGGGGAAAAATAATATAGAAAAACAAGAATCAGAAACCCTGATACCCGGTCAATCTCCTCCCAGGTATACAGGAGAAAAAATAAAATTGGATTTTTATGAAACAGACATAAAAAACGTGTTCAGGATACTCAGGAGTGTTTCCGGCCTGAATTTTGCCATTGATAAAGATGTACAGGGAAAGGTGACAATGACTTTGGAAAATCCAGTACCCTGGGATCAGGTGCTGGACCTGTCATTAAAAATGAATGGCCTTGGAAAAAAAGAAGAAGGTAACGTGGTCCGGATAGCAACCCTGGAGACCCTGAAAAACGAAGAACAGGTTTTGCAGGATACCATTGCAGCTAAAAAGAAATCCCTGGAACAGAAAAAAAGTTTTGAACCTCTTTTGACTGAATACATCCCAATTAATTATTCCGATGCCAATACTGATATCAGCCCCCACATCCAACAGATCCTTACGGAAAAAAGAGGGAAACTATCCGTGGATCAACGGACCAATATGATTATTATCACCGATACCCAGGCAAAAATAGACCAGGCCCAGGAAATAATTTACAGGTTGGATACGGTAACCCCCCAGATAATGATCGAAGCAAAAGTGGTTGAAGTAACAAAGGAGTTTTCCAGGAGCCTGGGACTGGGTTGGAATCTTTCTAATGCTGTCGGTACTACTTCCGGGTTTACGGATGATTTTGATATTTCCGTCAATCAACCATCGGGCGACGGAGTTAATTTGGATTTTTCATTTTTCAGATTGTTCGGATCTTCAGTGGCTGCCTTAAATGCTCAGCTTGAAGCTTCTGAGGAACAGGGAGAGGTAAGGATAGTCTCTTCCCCGAGAATATTAACCCTGGATAATAAAAAGGCCAAAATTAAGCAGGGCCTTGAATATGCATATCTTGAGCGGGATGATGCAGGTGGCTCTTCCATAAAATTCAAGGATATAGATCTTCTTCTGGAGGTCACCCCCCATGTCACACCGGATAAACGTATCTCCATGACCCTTTACCTGACTAAAAATGATATTGCAGGTGAGACTTCCACCGGGGTTCCAACCCTGGCCACCAATGAGGCTGAAACAGAGCTTCTCGTGAACAACAACGATACAGTGGTTATCGGCGGTGTTGTCAAGACAAGTAAAACCAAGAACAATAGAGGGTTGCCTTTTCTTTCCGGCATACCTGTTCTTGGATCACTTTTTGGCACAGATACAAAAGTGGATAACCGGAATGAGCTGCTGATATTTTTAACTCCTTCAATTGTTCAGCTTGAACAAAAACGGCATGTCAGAACTTCCAGCACTCAGTAAGGAAAATAGTTATTGTAGAACAAGAGAGAGCATTGATTCAACCAAATAAAGCTTTATAAATTCAATAAAGTTCCGATAATTTGATTTCAGCTTTTTTGGCAAGTCTGGATCTTTCCGGTACCAGCGTTAATACCAGTTTCCATGATCTTATTGCCTGTTGCGTCAGTCCCTTTGCTTCATAGGTCTGGGCCAGGTCTGCATGGAGAATGGCAGTATCAGGAGACCTGTACAGGCATTTATGCAGGTAATCCATGGCCAGGTCCACCTGGCCGGTCTGAAGATAGACCTGGGCAAGCCCGTGAGAGGCCGCTGTAAACCAGGGCAGTTCATCAAGGGCTTTTGCAAAATAGGTTTTTGCCAGATGAAATTCTTTTTTTCCAAGATAGGCCCAGCCGATATTGGAAAGAGGGAAATGTGGGGTTGAATACAAAAGGTCTTCCACTACCCTGTCAAAGCTCTTAATGGCCATATCCCATTTTCCCTGGCGAAGATATACTGCTCCCAGGTTATTAACTACCTCAATATAGTCCGGCTTAAGGGATAATGCCTTTTTAAAGGATGCCATGGCCAGGTCATCTCTTTTTTTTCCCATATAAGCCAGGCCCAGACTATTGTGCAGATATGGATCATTGGGAATCGTTTTTTCCGCTTCAAGAAATTTGCCCAGGGCAGCTGTATAATTCCCCTGGTTTTGGAAAATATTTCCTTCTTTTTTTATAGCCTGGGCAATCTTGATTTTATCGGGCTGACTGTGGGAAGCAGCACAGGATGAAATTATAAAACTTATGAGAATTAAAATTATCAGGTTTTTCATGAACTATAGCTTCCTCTGGGCAGTTATTATTATAGGATCAATAATTTAATATCTTCTGTTTCCAGGAACTTCATGGCAGTGGTATTTGGTTTTTGTCGAGCAATAAAGAGTTTTTCTTTTTCCTTGGCAAAATATATCCCCTGAATGGTTTCAACATTCCCCTGGTTGGTAAAAGAGGGATTTTTCCAGCTGGAATATCCAAGGCGGGTAAAGATTACCAGGCTTATTTCAGCAATTGTCAAACCAGGGGAAATGGTGAGTATAGCATAGCCTTTCCCCTCAAGCTCTTCAAGTGCCAGTCCGTAGACGCTGCCGATGTTTATCAGAAGATCAGGCTTGTCCTGCCGGGGGATACGGCCAAAAGAAGCTTTCATCTCAATTTTTCCCAAGGAAAAGGCAATCTTTTCATCCGGGTTATATGGGTAGGGAGTGGCAGACAAAAGTATTGATATCAGCTGGCCGGGATGGGCTGGCTTGTCATTCATGGATTTTTCCATTATGCCAAACTCATTGGCAATGGAGAGGGCCTTGTTTATTTCCTGGATATTTATCTGTTTCCAGTATGCTTTGATATTTTTTACAAGGTCCCTGCCCAGGGCTTTACCAAGACTTCCAGAAGGGATGATCAATGTTTTTTTCCCGTCCCTGTCTTCAATTATCGGGATTTTGGACAGATTTATTTTCAGATCCGGCTGGGATTCGTTCCCGGGAAAATACATTTGGCCCTGGTTGATCAGGGTGCCTTTTATCAATGCAGCATATCGTTTGAGCCGTATCATCTGGTGGGGAGGGATAACAGGGAGAACCTTGTCAGATGCTGGTGAACCAGGTGTTTTATAGATGGATTCCACACCTTTGCTGCCGTGTTTTAAAAAGGATTCAAACCAGGGCTGGGCAAGGATAGAAGGGTCTGGTATCACCACCTGGGTTCCGCGATAGATTTTGTCTATATTTTTAATATCAGGGTTAAGTCGGGTAAAGGTTTCCTGGGCTTCCTTGGATATCGCTCCACCTTTTTTGAGGAATTCTTTGCTTAAAAGTGTAGACACCGTGTCTCCGTCCTGTATTGTGTGCTTACGGACAAAGGAATCCAGGTCAAATGCGTCTGGAATAGCTGAGAATTCAATAACCGGAACTTCCACGATTCCAGGTGTTTCCTGCTCATAGAACTGTTTTTCAACCTTTTTTAAAGGGATTAAAATTGTAATGCCTGGTTCTATGGTATCAATATTACTGATTTCAGGATTTATAGTATTGAAAATTTTTAAAAACCTGGGGAAATCTTTTTCAGAAATTTCCCCTTTTTTTCTAAGAATTTTATAAAGCCAGTCATCCTTTTTGACCTGGTAGGGTTCACACAGAATAGATTCATCCTCATGGGTAAATATGGTGTATTGTTTATAATGAGTCTTTACTCCGGCAGCATGTAAATAATATGGCAGCAGAAGTAAAAATAAAACTATGCGAAGAGTTTTGGACAATAAATCATCCTTTTTAATGGTTATAAATGTAAGTTTTTGGCAATTTTTCCTGAAATTTCCTGAACAAAATCCTGAAAGTCTTTTTTAGAAAGACGGTTTTCCTGGGACGGGACTAAATTGGGGTCATCTGACGAGACCAGTTGGGGCTGGTTTATATACTTTGGATCTGGCTGAATATGATAAGCATCAGGGATGCGTTTTTTAAAATACAGGTCCTGGAAGTCTGAAAATTTGATGGCATGGGCTGTGGCATCCAGTATGGCAGTTTCATTTTGGGAAACAATCCCCTGGTCAAGGGCTTTGACCAACCCGGCAAGACATTCGCCACCCTGGGTGCAGGTAATATGACCATTTTTGTTTGCTGTTAACTGCCAGTCCATGATGGATTGTTCTGTAACCTGGACAAAAAAAACGTTTTGGTGTTTGCTTGTTTTATCGTATTTATCTGTAATTTCAATGACCCTTGGCATGGAAACCGGGTTTCCAATCATGGCTGCCTGGGCAACACTGGGCCTGGTATCAACGGGTATGAATTTGCGTTTGGTTTTGTCAGGCTCCAGATAGTATTGATAAACAGGGTCAGCATGCTGGGACTGGACCCCGATAATTTTAGGGAGAGATTCAATAATACCGGCTTTATGGAATTTTAAAAATCCATTCATCACTGCAGAAATATTCCCGGCATTTCCAATGGGAACAATCACCACCTTGTCTGTCATATCCCAGTCGAAATCCTGGGCAATCTCATAGGAATAAGATTCCTGTCCCAGAATCCGCCAGGGATTTTTGGAATTTAAAAGAACCACTGGGTATTGACTGGAAAGATGCTCCACAATCTTCATGCAATCATCAAAAACACCCGGGATTTCAAATACTTTAGCACCACTGCCCAGGGGTTGGGACAGCTGCTGGGAGGTTACTTTCCCATGGGGTAAAAGCACAGCTGATTTGATCAAGGGGCCAAGATAAGATGCATACAGGGCAGCTGCAGCTGATGTGTCGCCTGTGGAGGCGCATACAGCAATGACATCCGATACCAGATTCTGGTCAATGAGATATTTGATGCTGGAAAGGGCGCTGGCCATTCCCCGGTCCTTAAAGGATGCAGAAGGGTTCTGGCCGTCATTTTTATAAAAGAATTTTAATCCGACTTTTTCTTGAAGATGGATACTGGCCTCGATAACAGGGGTATGTCCCTCTCCCAGGTAAAGTATGGAGGAAAGGGGCAGGCAAGAGCCAATAAATTCGTGGTACCGATAAATTCCTTTTAATGCCGGGATTTTTAAGATTTTACGATAGTCAAATATCTTCTGCCATAAGGTACCGGGAATTTTGGTCAGGTTATGGGCATTTCTATCATGTAGCAGCAATACCTGGTTGCAGTGCGGGCAGACATATAGAAGCTTTTCAATGGAAAACTCTGCTGAACAGCCAAGGCACCTGTAAAAAAGCTCTCCTTCGGGTTTTGGAATAAGGTAAGGCCTGATCTCCTCGGGAAATAAATCAAGATTCGTTTTCAATTGCTTTCTGGCCTCCCATATAGGATACAAGGGCATCTGGAATGATAATAGACCCATCAGCCTGTTGATAGTTTTCTAAAATAGCGGCAAAGGTTCTACCCACGGCAAGACCGGAACCGTTTAAGGTATGGCAGAATTCAGGTTTTTTCTGGCCCTCCCGTCTAAAGCGGATATTGGCACGTCTGGCCTGGAAATCTAGGCAATTGCTGCAGGAAGAAATTTCTCTGTATTTATTCTGGCCCGGCATCCAGACCTCAATGTCATAGGTTTTTGTAGCTGAAAATCCAAGATCACCCGTGCACAATGTGGCAACCTGAAAGGGCAGTTCCAGACGCGTAAGAATGGTCTCTGCATTAGCCAGCAGAGACTCTAGTTCATCAAAGGAAGATTCCGGGGTGGTGATTTTGACCATTTCGACTTTGTTGAACTGGTGCTGGCGGATCAGGCCCTTGGTGTCCCTTCCATAGGACCCTGCCTCAGATCTGAAACAGGGAGTATAGGCGGTAAATTTCAGGGGTAGTTTTGCCTGATTAAGGATTTCTCCTGCATGGATATTGGTTAGAGGAACTTCAGAGGTTGGAATCAGATAATAATCCAGTCCCTCCAGCTTGAACAGGTCTTCTTCAAATTTCGGCAGCTGCCCGGTACCGGTCATGGTGGTTTTATTGACAATAAAAGGAGGCAGGGTTTCCTTATATCCATGTTCTTTTGTGTGGATATCCAGCATGAAATTGATCAAAGCCCTTTCCAGTCTGGCACCAGAGCCAAAGTAGAGGGGGAAGCGTGAACCAGTCAGTTTGGCTGCCCTGCCAAGATCCAGTATGCCCAGGTCTTCACCAATGTCTGCATGGTCTTTGATCTTAAAATCAAATTTTCTTGGGGTTCCAATGGTTCTTTCCAGGCGGTTCTGAGTATCATCCTTTCCCTCTGGCACATCCTCATGGGGCAGATTGGGGAGGGCAATGAGAAAATTCTGGATGGCCTCCTGAATAGCTGTCAATTCCCTGTCAAGGGTTTTGATCTGGTCTGAAACTGCCCTCATTTTATCAATGCTTGGCTGGGCATCCTTACCTGTTTTTTTCATCTGGGCAATGTCGTCGGAAACAGTATTCCGCTGGTGCCTTAAATCCTCAATTTTAAGTAAAAAAGATTTTCTTTTTTCCTCATTTTCCAGAAGATCTGAAAAATCAACATCAGCCCTTCTTTTTTCCATTCCTTTTTTAACAAGGTCTAAATTATTTTTTATATATTTTAAATCCAGCATTTCAATCCTTAATTTTGCCTGGTTAATAATTGCTAAGTTTATGATTATAAAAGATTCTTCACAATTGTAATCAGATAACATGGGCCATGTAAACAGTCAATGATTATTGCAGGTTGACAATTGGCAACAAGTGTATAATATTTCCTCAAAACTTTTTTTTGTAATAACTAAGGAAAGACAATTATGGAAGAAATGAAAAATACGAAAAATACTGTGCTGACACAGATAGCTGAAAGACTTGATGCGCTTTCAAAAGAAGAACTTGAAGAAAAACACTCCTGCATTGAAAATAAGTTGTTTGAGTTTGCTAATTTCATGGAAGCCCAGCTGGCTTTTTTATATACTTCCACGAGTACGGAGATACCCACGGAAGCGATTATCAAAAAAGCGCTTCACATTGAAAAAGAAGTGGTATTGCCCGTGTTTACCGATGCAAAAAACACCATTCAGCTCTATAAGATTACTGATTATGGAAAAGACCTTGTGACCAGTAAAAATGATGTGCTGGAGCCTGACCCTGAAAAATGTAAAAAGATATCCCTGGATGAAATTGACATAGCCATTATTCCTGGTTTGGCTTTTGATGACAAGGGGGGTAGAATTGGTTTTGGGAATAATTATTATACCAAATTAATTACAAAACTTCCGGAAACCTGTAGAAAAGTGTCTCTGGCCTATGAAGAGCAGATTGCAGATCAAATCCAGATGGAGTCACGTAAATTTACTGTGGATATTATCATTACAGATAAACGGATTATCTATAAAATATAGGAAAAACTAGACAAATTTGGCAAAATTATAATTGCCTGGTTAAAACCCTTTTTATTTTATCCGGCTGGATTCAATGCAGATCCAAATGCTTTCAAATCTGGGGTTTTCCCCATGACAATGAGGGTAGTCTCAGGTTCTAAAATCGTTTCAAAATGCGGGGCAAACAGCATTTCTCCGGCTACCTGTTTGACAGCTATGATGATAAGATTAAAATCCTGACGGATACCTGAGTTTTTTAAAGCAAGATTGGTATAGGGGGAGTTTTTGGGAACAAAAAGTTCTTCAATCTGGATAGCATCACTTTTTCTGGACAATGCCACATCAAGAAAGGTGCTGACATTGGGGCGAAGCAATTTTAAGGCCATGGACACGGCTCCGGTATCATAGGGGTATTCCACTTTGTTGGCACCGGCTACTATAAGTTTTTTACGAACCCCTGGGCTGCTGGCCCTGGCCATGATAAAAATATCAGAATTCAATTGCCTTGCTGTTAATACCAGAAAAACATTTGCCGCATCCGTTGCCAGGGCAGCCACCAGAAAACTGGCTTCTTTAATTCCTGCTTTTTCCAGAAGTTCTTCCTCCAGAGCATCGCCGATGATAAAATCTACCTTGTCTTTTTTCAGCAGATCTGTCAGCCCCTCATCCTGCTCCAGGACAACGATATTTTCTGTGTCATCTTTTACAAAGTTACACAATACCTGGCCGATACGGCCATATCCGCAGATAATATAATGGTTTTTCATCTTTCCAATTTTTTTATCCAACCGCTGCCTCCCTAACAATGTCTTTATTTCTCCCTCAACAACAGATTTTATGATCACCCCAGCAAGGTAGAGATAATATCCAGCACCTGTAAATATAAGAACTATGGTAAATATCCGTCCGGCATTAGTGGGTTCATGAACTTCAAGGAAACCAACCGTACTAAGTGTGATAGCAGTCATATACGCTGCGTCAAGAAAATTCCATCCCTCAATAAGCATATATCCAGATATGCCGATACCGAAAACGCAAATAGCAATAAAGATGGCGATTTCCATTTTTAAAATCTGATTCATTGTTGATATAGATACTTTTGTTCAGGGTAAAAAGCAAGGCAAGATTCTCAGGGTTTTCAAGTCCCTATCTTCTTGACGGACTCATTGGTTGCTGATAAAAAGGAGTCCATGAATGATGAACCAAAGAAATTCGCCCGGTGGCGCAGGGATATGGTGGATACCCAGATTATTGCCCGGGGTGTCAAAGATCCCCTTGTGATCCAGGCCATGAACCAGGTCCCCCGCCATCTTTTTGTCAGTGAGGCTCTGGCAGACAGTGCCCATGGAGATTTCCCCCTACCCATTGGAGAAGGCCAGACCATATCCCAGCCCTATATCATCGCCGAAATGACCCAGAGCCTTGAACTCAAGGGTTCTGAAAGGGTATTGGAAATTGGAACCGGCTCTGGTTACCAGGCAGCTATCCTGTCAAAAATTGTATATAAAGTTTATACCATTGAACGTAATAATATTTTGTTTTTACAAACTCGAAAACTTTTTGACCGCTTAAAATATCACAATATCGTAACAAGGTATTCCGACGGAACCCAGGGATGGAAACAGGAAAGCCCCTTTGATGCCATTATTGTGACTGCAGGCGGAAATAAGGTTCCAGAGCCCCTGGTAGATCAGCTTGCCCCTGGGGGGAGGCTTGTCATGCCTGTGGGAGGGCATCATTCCCAGGAACTATTAAAGCTTGAAAAAACTGAACACGGGATAAAAACCACCAACCTTGGCGGATGCAGGTTTGTAAAACTCATTGGTCAGCATGGCTGGAATGAATAGTATACAAGGGTTTTATGGATAAGGATTTTAACGGGCAGTCCCTTGTCAAAGACTTGCTCATGGGGTTCTGTCTTGGCACGGCCAATATTATTCCCGGAGTTTCCGGTGGTACATTTTTGCTTGTTTTTAAAATCTATGAACGGGTTTTCGCCATTCTGAATCAGGTCAATAAATCCTTTGTTCTGGGGCTTGGGGTTATTGTCTTTCAGGTCGTGAAAAATTTTGGCAGGAATGGCAGTCTTTTGGATTTTATGGGATATTTAAAGGAGAAGGATTTTTTTTTCCTTGGGAAATTGATTTTTGGCGCCCTTGCTGCCATTCTGGCTCTTTCCAGTCTGATGAAATATTTGCTCATTTACCATTTTTCCATGACCTATTCCCTTTTTTTCGGATTGATTCTGGTTTCCATTGTTATCCCTGTTAAAATGCTTGACTCATTAAAAGGTTATTTGATTTTTTTTACTTTGCTGGGAGTGGTTGTAACCATTTCTGTTTCCTGGCTGGTCAATCCCTACGATAAGGTGAAAATCAAATCCAATAATTTTGAACGTCAGTATCAACTCCTTTATCCGAAGGGGAGCCCGATCAAGGATGCCCTGGAAGAAAAATTTACCACAGGTACAGGTACTGAATATAGCATAAAGACCCCAGGCAGCAAAGATGAACCAGGCTTTTTTGCATTTGTCGGTAAGTACACCCTGGATGAATATGTATATGCCGGTATCTGCGGAGCGGTTGCCATTTCCGCCATGGTGCTTCCAGGTATAAGCGGGTCTCTGGTCCTGATTCTCATGGGTGCCTATTTTGATATCATATCTGCCCTGGCAGCCTTGAAATCAGGGCATATGGATACCCTGATTTTTCTTGGCTGTTTTGGTATGGGGATTGTGATTGGCGGCCTGGTATTTGCCCGGCTGATCAACTTTGCATTAAAACGGTATTATAATGAAACAATGGCTTTTCTCATCGGTTTGATGGCTGGGTCACTATATGCCCTGTGGCCTTTTAAAAAGGTGATTATAATGGCCAGGCAGTATGTCAGGCAGGATAGCGGGATTGGCATCATTGAAAATGCACGGATTTATACCAATATCAATATCCTTCCCCAGGCAGGCGATCAACTTTTGTATGCCTTTGCATTTTTTCTTGTGGGATGTGGGATAATGTATGTTTTTATCCGGGCAGAGTCTTCCAGAGCGTCCTGATTTCCATGCATGCCCTGGTTTATGCTATGCCCGGTTTATGCTATGCCCGGTTTTATTATAGCGGGGCTATAAAGATTCAGGGGGAAAGGCAACCACCTGGTCAATGAGGGTGGTATTACAAAAAAGCATGACAAGTCTGTCAATTCCCAGAGCAATACCGGCTGCATCGGGCATGGCTTTAAGATCAGTAAGAAATTTTTCAGGCAGGGGCAGAGCTTTCTGACCCCGGTCGAACCGGATTTTATTTTCCTCTATAAACCGCATTCTTTGCTGTACAGGATCAATCAACTCGGTAAATCCGTTTGCCAGCTCAATACCTGCCACATAAAGTTCAAATCGCTGGGCAAGGCTTTTGTCTTCTGGTTTGAGCCTGGCCAGTGCGGCAAGGGGGGCTGGGTAATCATAAAGGATACAGGGCTGTTTGATGCCAAGATGAGGTTCTATTTCAAACCCCATGATTTCATGAAAGCTGCCATCTTCAAGGGCCTGGACAGACGATTTGGAGCTGTGCCTGTCAAAGGCTTCCTTAACAGTCATTCTGGTAAAGGGAATTTCAAAATCAATGGACATATCCTGGTAGACAAGGACGTTTCCCAGGCCCAGGCCTGAGGCAATGTGCTGGAAAAGGTGCTGGCACTGATCCATTAAATCAAGATAGGTCTCGTCTTTTGCATACCATTCAAGCATGGTGAGTTCAGGGAGGTGGAAAGGACTTCTTTCATTTTTTCTAAAACATTTGCAGATCTGAAAAATTTTTGTAAAATTCAAGGCCAAGAGGCGTTTCATGCAAAGTTCCGGAGATGCCTGGAGATATTGGGTTTCTGACATAAGAGGATCAATATGGGCTTCCGGAATAATGGAAGGACAGCGGATGGGGGTCTCCACTTCAATATAGTCATTGGAAATGAAAAAATCCCTTATACATTGAATTATAAGGGATCTTGTTTTTAAATTTTTGAGAAGTTCGGAATGGGCCATGGGATTTAAAATTTTTGAAGATTTTATTTTATTTCATAGAGATCTTTGGGTCTGTCCTGGAGATAAATTTTATCATACCTGGTTTTGTCTGCCCGGTCATAAAATTCATATCCTCTTTCCTGACATTTTTTACAGGCATTGATGGGAATATGTACTCCAAGAATATGATGGCCAGGGCTGGCTTTTGAGTCAATTTCAAAGCTGCCGCCGCAGTCCCTGCAAATCCAGATTTTTTCTTTTTGACGGTCAAGGATATTGTCCGTATCATAGAAGACCTCCCTGTGACGGACAATGAGCTCCCCGGGCTGGCCGGTTTCTTCCTGCAATTGATCTTTCTGGTTCCAATAGACATTTATCTGGTCTGTGGTTTTTTTGATTTTGTCTGTGATGCTGACCGATTGCTTGAGCTTTTCAGGGTTGTAATCAGGCTCCACAACACCGGAATAATCAATACCTGCCATGGCAAGGATTATCCCCAGGTTCACATAGGGCAAAGCCCCTTCAATGGAATATCCACCTTCAAGCACGGCAATGTCCGGTTTGAGCATGGAAGTAAGCTTTGCATATCCCTGGGCTGAAAAATTCATATTGGTCAAAGGATCTGTGTAATGGTTATCCTGACCAGCTGAATTGACAACAATATCGGGTTTAAATTCTGCCAGTATGGGCAGCACACAATTGCGGATAACATAGAGATATCCTTCCGTGGAAGTTCCAGGGGGCAGGGGAATATTCAGATTGTATCCTTTGGCATTGGGCCCGCCTAGATCTCCTGGAAATCCTGTCCCAGGATACATGGTCCTGCCGTCCTGGTGCAGGGAAATAAACAAAATATCAGGATCATGCCAGAAAATATCATTGGTTCCATCCCCATGGTGGCAGTCTGTGTCTATGATGGCAATCCTTTTAACACCAAACCGGGACCTTATATATTCCACCATGATCGCTTCCATGTTGATATGACAGAATCCTCTGCCTCCGTGGGAAACCCTCATGGAATGATGGCCGGGAGGCCGAACCAGGGCAAATCCGTTTTGGATTTCCCTGTTCATGACTGCTTTGGCGATTGCCTTGGCACCTCCGGCACTGATGAGATGGGACTCTGTGGTAATGGTTTCTTCATCTGGCACGCAAAAATGGGCTCTCTGGATATCATGGATCGTGGCAAGGTCTGGTTTATATTCAATAATATCCTGGATATCAAAAATACCTTCTTCTGTAACCTGATCCTGGGTATACAGCAGCCGTTCTTCTCTTTCAGGGTGTGTGGGATCAATGGCCCAGTCAAAGGCGGGGAAGAATACCAATCCTGTTTTATTTAATGCTTTTAACATTTTTCCCTCATTATTTTAATGCAAAACCGTTTCATAACCTTTGATCAGACCCGGTTTGAGTTGAATTTTTGTTCTGAATATTTTTCCTCTGGGTGAAAAATTCCGGACAATATTGAATTCCTGGAACTCAACCACCTCCACCTCATCCATGTTTTCATGTTCTGCACCGGAACTCAGCGCTTTTTCCTTTAACAGGGTATAGGCGGTTTCAATGAGATCATCTTCTGAATAGGTTTGGGAAATAGGCTCGGCAAAACCCTCTTCATGGGCTGCCACAATTCCCTGTTCCGTATCTGCATTCAGGGAAACTTCACATGTGGTCCTGGCAAGGGCAGCCCCAATGGCATTGGCCACAGAGGATTCTGGTACTGCAATGGTCTCAATCTGGTAAAGTTCCTGTATCTTGTCTGCAAAAAAGACTGCTGGACCGCCCAGCACTAAGATTTTTTTGGGGCTGAGTTTATAGCCTTCAAGGAAATCATGAACAGTATACACAGGCTGGGAATTGATCACATCAATCATTTCAAAGGTTTTTTTCATTATATCGGAGCAGCATTTTTTAAAGATCTGGTCTGCTGCCTGGACGTCAGAAAGGCCAAGTTCCAGAGCAATTCCATGGATTCCTGCCAGGGCCTTTTCCCTGTCTCCTTCTTTCATCAGTCCCAATACAACCAAAGCATCTGTTGGAGTGGGAATCGAACCACCAAAAGCCATGGCAGGTCCCTGCCTGTCAGGGCCAATGGTCAGGTCCCCTTTGTCCGTCCTCAGGGCACTGTCACCGCCAATACCCTTGGAATCTGTTCTAAGGGATCTTATAAGACTCTTATACCGCCCCCTCTGGATTCCAACAGGTTCCAGCAAAGGAGCCTTATCAACCAGAAAGGCGATATCGGTTGTTGTTCCGCCAATATCAAGCACAATGATATCCTTGTCTGCAGGGGCATGGGGAATGGCCCCCATGATACTGGCAGCAGGGCCTGACAAAACAGTTTGACCGGGAAAATCCATGGAAGATTCAAGGCTCATGGTGCCGCCGTCTGCCTTTAGGATCAGTATGGGAATGGTCAGACCCTTTTCCGAAAGTGACTGTTTGACAGCCTCAAAAAAAGATTTATGCAGGGAAAAAACCGCTGCATTCAAATGGGTTGTAACAATCCTGCGGGGAAAATTCAAATTTCCAGATACATGGTGGCCAAGAAAAACCTTTTTAAAATATTTATTTAGAATCCGTTTGATCAGGATCTCGTGGGAAGGGTTTCTTACGGAAAATTTCCCTACCACCCCTACATATTCCACCCCGGCTTTTTTCAGTTTCCGGGCAACATCCTTAA
>Ga0307988_1000190_pt1 | contig 47589 bp, 53 predicted proteins | sample EllFjometagen183_FD_203166 | JGI IMG/M metagenome (GOLD analysis project Ga0307988, IMG submission 203166) | Marine microbial communities from Ellis Fjord, Antarctic Ocean - #183 | ecosystem: Environmental > Aquatic > Marine > Unclassified | place: Southern Ocean | collected 2014-10-08 | reverse complement strand
GTTAAAGGATTATTGAGAGACTGCAGCGGATTAAAACTGCTAAAACAGTTCCATTTTGTAATGAGTTATAATGGTATCGACAAAACCGCGAAATTTCTTAACAGTTTTAAGGGGGATAAATCATTTGTATGAAATAACAGAGTGGAACCAGTGGTGCGTACTTAACAGTTTGAGCAAATATATTTCAATTCAATCATAAAGAGGCCATCATTCATCTTAAAATGGACAACGACCCTGACAGCACCAGCCATGCCACTGGTACGAAATGACTCCCCTACAATAGTTGTAGGTATAGCAAGTTCAATATCCTGATCGTTTTCAGCAAAGGATATTTTAAGGTTTCCTGCTACCATATTGGCAATTTCACCAATGGCATCTTTAACATCTTCATCGATTTCCTGCACTTCCATTCCTAAAAATGTTCCGGTAATATCTGTGGCAACGGAGCTGGGACAATGCACCGCAAGCATACCACGTATATCCTTTCCAAGACCGATCATACTAGTGATATTAGCAGGAATATCACCTCCTCTTCCCTCGAAGGTCTCTCCGACTTCAAGCTCAACCATCAACATAGTAGAGAAAATTTCTTTTGTTCCATCAATAATTGCCTGTCCAACGTCCATATACTACTTCCCTTCTTTTAAGAATATTTTTTCAATAAAGAGGCGTGGCTCAGGATCAGTGCCTCTCCTCTTTATACCAAACAATTTCAGCGAGGGTAATGAGTTACCCTCGCTGAAGAGTTCGCAATAAATAACAATTGACTATTTTTCCAGATCCATTTCAACAAGAAAACATCCTTTTCCAGTATCAAATTCAATGATAACTTTATCGACTTCCTTATCTGAGGAAAAACTGTACTCTGCTCCTGCAATTGTAGAAGGGAGTGACAGATCTATATCCCGTCCTTTTTCCGACAGTATGGTTTTCACGTTTCCGCCGAGCATATTAGCAACTTCACCAATCGCATCATGAACATCATCGTTAATCTCGGTGACATCCATCATCAAAAAACTGCCTGTGATTGCCATTGCAACATCATATGGTATATGAACTGCCAAAACACCTTTATGTGTTCCGGCAAGACCTATCATTCCAGTTATTGTATCGTTAAGAACACCATGATTAGTCATTATTTGCTTAACACTGATATCCATCATAACCATGGAAGAAAATATTTCCTTGGTCGATTCAATCATCTTTTCTTGAATCTCCACGCCAACCTCCTTGTTGAGCGATTTTTATAGAAGTGGTCCCAGAACCTCATTGACCTTATCGGGAGTAAATGGCTTTTTGATTGCACCTACAGCTCCAAGGGATTTTGCTTCACCTATTATATCATCTCCAGTCTCTGTGGAAATCATCAAAACCGGGATATCTTTAATTGCATCTCTGGTGGATTTTTCACGAAGAAAACTAATTCCATCCATATTCGGCATATTGATATCACTGAGAACGATATCGACATGTTCCTTCTCAAGTACTTCCAAAGCTTCAAGTCCATCTGCTGCTTCGAATATATTATCGAAATCTAGCCCTGCCTGACGCAAAGACCTTCCTATAATAATTCTCATTGTTTTTGAGTCATCGACCAACAATACATTTTTACCCATTATCTTCCTCCTGCTCCGAATTCAGAGTTATTAAATAGATCGTATTTAATTATTACGATCTAACTTTTTTAAATGATAAACGTACAACTACAAAAAGAATATCAGGTTTTTAGATTAAAAATCAAATATCTTTTAAAAAAACATCATTCAGTTCTAATACTACACTTGGAGTGTTTTTTGCATAACAAACTACAAATTCAACCTCAACCTGACCTAAAATGAAAAATAAAATCACATTCCTTATTATTATTATACTCTTATGTCCACAATTGAGTTTTGCCAAGAGTATATTGACTAGGATAAACAAAATCACCAATAAGGATTCAATTGAACTCTACTGTTCCTTCACTAATATTCCAGTCTATAGGTCTAATATCAGGGAAAAAAGAGTCGACTTCATCCTTGAAGATACTGCTATTGAGTCAGAAGCTGTACTCTTTAAAGAGGATGACAAGATAGTCAAAATTTTGTCACAAAATAAAAACAACAAAACAGTACTCTCTTTTTTCTTTAGGTATCCTCCTCAAAAATTCGAAGTTACACCTAACCAACAAGAAAACAAACTCACCGTAAATATTCTTCTCGGTAATCCTTACAGTACAGCACTACCAAATTTTTCATCAAAGCTTGAAGGGATTACTATACTTGAACGAACAACTAAAGATTACTCAAATCCTCTTATTGCATCACCCTACGCTGCAGATTGGAGAAGTTTTTTTAAACTGTATGAATCTAAAATACACCTTTCCATACCGGTGCAATTTACGATGCTCCCATTTCCTGCTATGGCCTATCTTCTTCCTGACCGTGAGAAAAACAGTGCACTGCTCAGTGAAGAGATCCATAAGCTTGCCAAGAAAGAACTCTGGGATGATATCCTTCCACTCCTCCTTAACCAGATAACCGAGGAGGAAGACCCTGAAATCAAGAAAAAACTGGCACTCACCTATGGTGATGTCCTTTCAAGAGACAATAATTTTATCGATTCTTTCAAACAATTCTATCTTCTTGCAGATGAATATGGAGAAGAAGAGATAGGTATTTTCGCTAAATATCTCCTTATTCTGTTACGGGCGAGATTTGAAGATCCTTTTATTGCGGACTATGAACTGCGATCTCTTCAACCATCGATGACGCCATCCAACCCTTTAACGCCCTACTTTCTTATAAGCCAGATTGAAACGGCTTTAGCAACTGAGCAATACTCCAGAATGGGTAAACTTCTTGAACTGGACGATATAGCTTTTCCCGAAGATACAGCCATCCTAAAGGAGTTGAGACAAGCTGACCATTGGTATGGTACAGGAGACCTGGTTAAGGCGTATATTGGCTATCAGTTACTTGATGAAAATGAACTTTTGCTCAAGAAAAACTTTTCCCTAAATGGGTACTGTGACACACTCTATCAACAAAAACAGTTCACCAAGGCCTCTCGCTGTTACTTACGTTTAAGCGGTCACATTAATGATAAGGAAAAACTGGGCATAACCAATTTCAGACAGTATATGGCTGAACTGCACTACAAATCCCCGGTATCAATGATCGATTATTTTGCCCGAATAGAAAACACCTTTTATGGTTCAGAAGCAGGATTTCTTGGTGCTATAAAAAAAACCGATATCCAATACTTAACTCTTGACGATTGGAGTGCAAATGCACTGCTTTTCTATAAAACATATGCAGCCAAAGCAACATCACGCGAAGGAAGGGAGGAAGCCACCTTTAAGGAGGCACTCGTCTACAGATTAAATAATGAAAATATAAAAAGTCTTAACCTGGTCATGTCCTTTTTAAGAGATTTTAGAAAAGGTCCATTACATCAGGAAGGCCAGGCTTTACTTATAGAGTTGTTTCCTCTAGTCATTAAAGAGTATGTGAAAAAAAATATGTATATGGAAGCTCTCATTCTTGCAAAGAAGAACCGTAAACTTTTCTTGAAGAACTGGGTTGACATCTCACTGCTTTCAGAGCTTGCAACTTCCTACAATTCCATTGGAATATATAATGAGGCTGCTAAGTTTTACCTTTACCTGATCACTCTCTCATCGGAGGATCAAAAAGAAAAATACTACCTTCCGTTAATTAGGGCTTCCTACAATCATGGCACCTACAATTTCGTTGAGGATTATGCAGATCAGTACAACTACCGCTACCCTAATGGTAGCGATCAGGAGAAGATACTGGAACTCCGTATAAAGGCAATGCTTTCAGAAGAGCGTTTTGCTGAAGCGATCACTTTTCTGCCAGATGAAATTCCGGCAACCGAAGATTTTTCTCTGCTTGCAGCATCTCTTTATTTTCATGAGAATAACTACGAAAAGGTAGTCAAAATTCTGAACCGAGACCTACCTATTAGTGACAAGCAACAAGCAAGAAGTTCTTTTATGCTGGCAGAAAGCATGTACCGACTCGATGAATTTGAAAATTCAGAGCCCATTTTTGCAAGAATATCTAAAGAGTCAAGTCATCACGACCAGGCTCTATACAGATTGGGGGAACTCAGTAAAATGGCAGGTAAGAAAGAAGCTGCACTAAAATTATACAAAGAACTTGCCGAAACAGGAAAGAATGAACTTTGGGTTAGAATGGCAAAAAAAGAGCTCGAATTAAATGATGTTCTCTAGATTCAAAAAATCTGCGCTCTCCTGACTATCATAAAATGAGGTACTTATGAATACGCTTGATCCCTTTGATTCAAACATAAAACTCCTGCAGAAGGTTCTTGATTTACGTTCCACAAATCAGCGAGTAATTGCTTCAAACATTGCAAACGCAGAAACACCTGGATACGCCCGCAAAGTTTTTCAATTTGAAGAACAATTACAAAATGCAATATCTGCAAAACCAGGTACCCTTGCAACAACACATGGCAAACATATTTCCACATCACCAACAAGTATACATTCAGTCACCGGCGCAGTACATGAAATCAAGGACAAGACCGGTATTGGTGATGAAAATGCGGTCAGTATGGATATGGAAATGGTGAACTTATCTGAAAACGAGCTTCTATATGAAACAGCTGCACAGTTATTAAAAAAGAAATTCACTTTACTTAAATATATGATTCAGGAAGGAAAATAAACTGACAGAGGATTTTCATGGATATTTTCACAACATTTGATATAAGCGCATCTGCTCTTAAAGCTCAACGAACACGGCTCAATACGATTAGTTCCAATCTTGCCAATGTAGAAACGACATCCACTCCTGAAGGCGGACCATATAAAAAGAAATCCGTTTATTTTCAAACAAAATCAATCCCGTTTAAAGAACAACTGGATTCATCCATAAAAGGTGTTGAAGTCACCAAAATACTTGAAGACAAAGAAGAGCCGAAAATGATTTACGATCCGTCACATCCTGATGCCAGGGAAGATGGTTACGTTGCCATGCCAAATATCAGCGTTTTAAAGGAAATGGTGGATATGATGTCTGCCACCCGCTCCTATGAAGCCAATACAACCGTTATAAAATCTGCCAAAAGAATGGCACTCAAAGCTCTTGAAATCGGGAGATAACAGATCATGAATTCAATTATCAACTCAATAGGTGCAAACCCCTTAGCTCTGCAACCCGCCGACAAAAACCCTGTGGCAGTTGCAAAATCGGATTTCTCAAAGGTTATCCAATCGACTATCGACCAGGCAGTGTCAGCCGAGAATGCTGGTGACAGAGCCATCACGCAGTTACAAAGTGGTGAGGCCAAAAACCTTCATGAAACAATGATCAGTGTTGAAAAAGCAGATATTTCGTTAAAAATGCTGGTTTCGTTCAGAAATAAGGCCTTACAGGCCTATGAAGAAGTTATGCGAATGCAGATTTAGAAAGAGTATAAAAGACGAAGCAATAACCATTAACCCTTTCATGTTAAAAGGGAATTTTTCATGGCCGACGAAGACAATATTCAAACAGAAACAGTAGAAGAAGAAATCCAGATTCCTGAGAGAAAAACGCTATTCACACTTATTAAAGAATGGCCCCTCTCCAGAAAAATTGCACTTGTTGCAGTGACCTGTATTTCGATTGCGATATTTGCAGTGATTATACTCCAGGCAAGAACCGCAGATTATCAATTGCTGTTTGCGAATATGGAACAGAAAGATGCAGCTTCCGTTGTTGCCTGGCTTAAAGGACAACGCATTGAGTATGAGCTCAAAAATGAAGGCAAAAACATCTGGATATCTGCAAATAAACTCTACGAAACTAGACTTGAACTCGCCTCAAACGGGCTCCCTTCCGGAGGCGGTGTGGGATTTGAAGTCTTTGACAAACAATCCTTTGCACTCACCGATTTTGTACAGAAGGTGAACTATACCAGAGCGCTGCAGGGAGAGCTTGCCAGGACAATTACATCTCTGAAACCCGTTGAGGCAACAAGAGTCCACTTAGCTATTCCAGAAAAACGACTCTTCAAGAATCAACAAATCGATGCCACTGCATCTATTATACTGACACTAGCCAAAGGCAGTTCACTCGATCAAAATCAGGTACAGGGTATCATCCACCTGGTATCAGGATCGGTCGAAGGACTTTCCCAGGAAGGCGTTACGGTAATTGACAGCTTCGGAAAAGTCCTTGAAGGGACATCTGAACCCGATGATGACCAGATGTTTTCAGTGGATATGCTGGTTTTCCAACAGGAACTTGAACGCCGTCTTGAGACACGTGCTCAGGACCTGCTCGATAAGACCATGGGCTTAGGTCAGGCCATGGTGAGAGTAACAGCAAATCTTGATTTTGCTAAAGTTGAAAAGACTGAAGAACTTTTTGATGCTGACGAACCTGTTATCAGAAGTGAACAGACAAGTGATGAAAGCAGTGGCAGCACGGGTGCTGGTGGAATCCCAGGAGTTGAATCCAATCTGCAGGGCAATAATACTAGTCAGGCAGGTGGTGCTCCACCTTCGAACAAATCAACACGTGTGACCAATTATGAAATAAGTAAAACCATCAGTAAAACTATTAATCCAACCGGAACCATCAAAGACATTTCAGTATCTGTCCTCCTTGCTGACAAAGTTATTCCAGCAAAGGATGAGGAGAGCAAAGCAACTTCCGAAACACGCAATGAGGAGGAATTACTTGCTGTGGAAACGATGGTTGCAACGGCTCTTGGACTTAATACCAAGCGTGGCGATAACATCAATGTCGCATCCATGCCATTTATGACAACTTCGGATGAGCAGATGCTTGCTGAAGAAATGCCTGGAAACCTTCTCTATGAATACCTCCCTCTTGTTAAAATAGGTTTGTTATCTCTTGGTGTACTTCTCTTCTATTTCCTCCTCGTTCGCCCGATTATTAAAACTATGAAAACCGAGGTGACTGATCATAACAAAACCATTTCCGATCTGGAACAAGCCGTCATTGATGTAAAAGAAGCACGAGAGCAGGCGGAAGCAGAAAACAACTATGAATCAGATGAAGAAGAGATTGAAGCGGATGCTGTTATTCGCCTGCGTAATGAGGTTATGAGCAATCATGTTCCCACCGCATATATTATCAAAAACTGGATAAACGAAGGATAAACTATGAGTCTTGACACTCTTACTGGCTTAGATAAAGCTGCAGTTCTTATGATGTGCCTTGGTGAAGAAGCTTCTGCTAAAATTTTCAAAGAACTTAGTGCAGAGGAAATTCGTCTTGTAACACGAACTATAGCAACGATTGATCACATTCCAGAAGATATAAAAGAAACTGTCTTTGCAAATTTCACGGAATCGCAAAGACAGTTTGCAGGTGTCTTTATTAAAGGAGACGAATTCGCGAAAAAGGCTATTTTAGCACTCGATGGAGACGAACGAACGGAAGACTTACTTGAACAGTTTATATCCGGTACTGAAACCAGACCGCTCGAAACCATTTCCCTAATGGAACCAAGCATGGTCGCAGGTCTTCTGGAAAAAGAACATCCTCAGACAGTATCTCTTGTTCTCTCAACCCAGCATGTTGCGCACGCAGGTGAAATTCTCAGTCACCTCCCCGAGGAAATAAGAGCTGATGTTGTCTATCGTATAGCAAAGATCGAAAAGGTTTCTTCGGAAGTTATCACTAAAATTGAAGATGCACTGCATAGGGAAATAGGTCAGGTGGGTACTAAAAAACAGAGTCAGGTTGGTGGTGTTGATAAAGTTGTCGATATTTTAAACAATCTTAAAAACAGTATGGACGCTGACATTCTCGATGATATCGAAGAGACTGATCCTGATATGGTTGAAGAAATCAGGAAGCGTATGTTTACCTTTGAGAACCTTACAGCTCTTGACGGACGCTCACTCCAGATGATCCTCCGTGAAGTAAATAATGATTCTCTTACAATGGCTCTTAAAACTGCATCCGATGAAATGCAGGAGAAAGTCTTTGCCAATATGTCAGCGCGTGCAGCGGATATGATACGTGATGATCTGGAAGCGATGGGCCCTGTACGCCTCTCTGAAGTAGAAGCTATGCAACAGTCCATAGTAAAAATTGCAATGAAACTTGAAGAGGAAGGTAAACTGGTACTTGGTTCAGGTGGTGGCGATGAACTTGTCTAGGTTCTACAAAACCCATGATAAGTTTGAGGTGAAACCGGTTTTGAATCGGTCTACAGATTCCCTTAAAGAGCCTATCTGGGAGTCCATTGTAAAACCTCATGTAGAACCGGACATACCCGAGGTTGCGGAGTCAACTAACCAGGAGAATGAAATCCCCATCCCCCCGGAAATAATTAATGAAGAAATAATAGAAAACAAACCTGCCGCTGAGATTCCAGTTGAACCTCCTGCCAATGTCCCTGAACCAGAGCCTTCTATTGATATAGAGCTTATTCGTGAAAATGCCTTCGTTGCTGGCGTTGAAGCGGGAAGGAAACAGGCTGAGGATGACTTTGAAAACAGTGCCCAGACATTTCTTCGTGTTTGCAATGAACTTGATCAGGTGAGGGAAACAATTCTAAAAAACAGTAGCGAAGAGATGAGAAAATTGGTACTTGCCATCAGCGAAAAAGTCATCAGACATTCCGTTGCAGAGCAGGATAAAACCATTATAGCAACCATTAAAGATGCAATTCACCTAGCCATTAAGTCCGATGCATTCCAGATCCAAATCAACCCGGATGATCTCAAAGCAGTAACGGCGCATAAAAAAGAAATTATTGATTCGGTAAGCGGGCTAGACAATATTGTACTTAAACCCGACGCAACCGTGGAACGAGGCGGATGCAAACTTGAGTCAGAATGTTGTACGGTGGATGCCAGTATGACAAGCCAAATCAAGGTTATCCACGACTCAGTTCTGGCCAATGTGCCACTTATGGAATCTACGAGTTCAGTCACCGGAGGTTCTGATTTAAAACAAGAGGATGAGAAGAGCACTTTATGACACTTTTTTCAGGATCAATAGATGACATCCATCCAATCAGAATATGGGGAAAGGTTACCCGTATTGTTGGTCTGATTATCGAGGGCCACTGCCCCTACGCATCAGTTGGTTCTTTGTGTGAACTCACCCCCTTAAATGGCGGTTCTCCTATTCTTGCTGAAATCGTCGGTTTTAAGGAATCAAGAGCGCTTTTAATGCCACTTGGCGAGATTCGAGGGCTTGGTCCTGGCAGTACAATTCGAGTAATAAAAGCAAGTGCCACCATACAGGTTGGACAAAATCTTCTTGGCCGGGTCATCGATGCAATGGAAGAACCAATTGATGGCTTGCCTGCCCCCCTCCTGGAAGAGGAAAAAGAAATTTATTCCCTCCCCCCCGGCCCCATGGAAAGAAAAAACATCAGCGAACCGCTTGATCTGGGTATTCGAGCCATCAATGGCCTAATCACCTGCGGTATGGGTCAGCGCATGGGAATTATGGCAGGATCAGGTGTTGGTAAAAGTGTCCTACTTGGTATGATGGCAAGATATGCACGTGCTGATATAAATGTTATTGCGCTCATCGGAGAGCGTGGCAGAGAAGTGCGTGAGTTTATAGAACGAGACCTAGGAAAAGAGGGGCTTGCCCGCTCTGTAATTATTGTTGTCACCTCTGACCAATCCCCCTTGCTTCGTATGAGGGGTGCATTTGTTGCCACATCTATTGCAGAATACTTTTGCAACAAAGGAAAAAATGTTCTGTTAATGATGGACTCGGTTACCCGTTTTGCCATGGCCATGCGTGAAATTGGTCTTGCCATTGGAGAACCGCCCACCACGAAAGGATATACACCTTCAGTCTTTGCAACATTGCCAAAGCTTCTTGAACGTGCTGGTCGTTTCACTGGAAAAGGATCCATCACAGGTCTCTACACCGTGCTCGTTGATGGCGATGATATGAATGAACCCGTGGCTGATTCTGTTCGCTCTATACTTGATGGTCATATTGTACTCTCCCGCGCGCTCGCTGCAAAAAACCACTACCCAGCCATTGATGTGATGAATTCTGCCAGTAGAATTATGCGTGAGATTACTCATTCCCGCCATATAGAGCTTGCAGGAAGAGCACGAAATGTTCTGGCCACCCATAATGAAGCAGAAGACCTTATTAATATAGGTGCCTACGCCAAGGGATCTAACCCCAAGATCGATTTTGCTATCAAAAAAATAGATGCTATCAACTCGTTCCTCTGCCAAGGATACGATGAGACAACCCCTTTAAAAGAAACCATAGAATCCTTGGGTCTGCTTTTAAGCGAAAGAAAAGATGATGGAAAGGAACGTAAGGATAGACGAGAAAGCGATAGACTTGAAAGCTAACCACCATCAACTACGAGTATAAGATGCCCCCCAAACCCTTCACTCTTGATTCTGTTTTGAAATTCAGAAAGAGACAGGAAAATCTGGCTCAGGAAAAATTTATCCAAGCCAAAATAGCTGCCGAAAAGGCGCAGCTGGCACTCCAATCAGCAAAACAGGAAACGATCCAGCTTATCGCAACGCTTGAGGACAAACAGAAATCAGGAATTATTGCCCAGGAACTTGCCCAGTTTGAAGATCGGATACAGTACAGTCGAGATCAGATACAACGGCTTAACAATACATTTAATAAAAAACAGGCTGCTGTAGAAAAAAAGAGAGTTCTCCTCCTTGAAAAGTCTAAGGACCATAAGGTACTCGATACTTTAAAAGAACACCAAAACAGAACATGGAAAGCCTATCTCGACAAGAAAGAAGCCGCCATGCTCGATGAAATTGCTATCCTTCATCATGGCCGCAATCAGTTATAATCAGAATCGCATCATCAATGCATTACCGCCATTATCACCAAAAGACATCCCTCTCGTTTTGTAACTATTCAGCGAGGGGGACTAATTACCCTTAACTCTGAACTGTAACTGTTTAGCAGTGCTTCAAATTCGTTTATTTTGGTCTCCGAAGCATACTAATGCTATTCGAGGAGGCTAAAATGGACGTAGATGGAGTGCTGCTGAATAGTTACCTCGTTTTTAAAATAAATATAAGGAATACTATGCGCTTAAAATCCGAAATTATCTCTTGGGCCGGCATCCTGCTTCTTTCTTTTGCACCATTTTTCTGTGTTGCAGCGGAACAGGAACCAGAGACACCAGCGGTTAAGCCCTCTCCGGAAACACAAAAAGCTGAGGTGGCAAAGAAAATGAATTTCAGCTCCGTTGAAGAGAGGCGCTTATATGCGGTACTTCAGAGCGAAAGAGATAATGTGGAAGAGGAGAAGAAAGTTCTAGCACTTAAAGAAAAGGAGCTAAAGACTCTTAAGGAGGAGGCCGATAAGAAACTTGAGCAACTTGATAAAAAGCTTTCAGAGTTAAAGAAAGTACAGCTTAAAATTGAAGAGTTGCTTGCTGAAAAAGATGCTCAGGAAGTTCAAAAGACAAAGGATTTAAGCCTTATATATGCCAAAATGACCCCTGATCGCGCAGCGCTTGCCATGGCCACACTAAATGAACAGCTTGCAGCGGATCTTCTGGCAAATATGAAAGTTAAATCTGCAGCAAAAATTCTTGACCGAATGGACAAGGGTAAAGCATCACAACTCAGTACAACATTCACAACTATTAAGGTGGAGTAATACTACATGGAAGCATTTCTTCTTAATCCAAGCGCCACACCACAAAATACCGCATCACAACAAAACATATCCACCATGGATAGTGATGAAGTGAGTGGTTTTGCTCCTGCAATGGAAGAGGCGGCTACTTCCCTTGAAAACAGCAACAATCAAGATAGCGGATCATCAAACACTGACAACGGCGAACAAAACGGCACCGCATTTACAGAAGGCACTTCTTCTATTGAATCAGTTATTCCTCAAACACCATTTAGCCCGGATACCATTACTGAAATCAGTGATGATACCGCCATAAGCAGTGCTGAAATAGTGCTATCTATTCAAGGAAGCATTGCGCCGGTATCAGAAGGAAATATTGCACCGATACCAGAAGAAAGCATTGCTCCAGTAGCAGCTAAAAGTGATACACTGCAAGCACCTCTAAGCAGCCAGACCCAGCAAGATGCCTTTAAAAGTATTGTTACTAAAGATGGGCTTCCTGCTCCTATTGCAAACCATGAGGTCCCTGCCCCGGTAATTCCAACGAACGTCGAAAATACGGCACCACCAGTTACGAAAGCTGAGACTCTTTTGTTGCAACAGATTCAACAAATTTTAGATCAGGGAAAGAATGATGGGCCCGTTTCGATTACTGCAAATAATAATTCGGCAAACAATTCCCTAAAGAATACTGAAAGCCTACAGAACCTATCGAATCCCCTGCTTACCCAAGCCGAGACGAATGACATTCAGGCACGGCAGGTTGGCCTTAGCGCGATAATTCCTAAGGAGAATGGTGCGGCACCTCCTAGCTCCACAAAACTTGATGGTGCGCATCAGGATGTAAATGAACAGTTTTATAATGCCAAAATGGGTGATGCTAAAACCGGGAACAGTGACAATTTCCAACAGAGTCGCCATGATCAAAAGGGAAATGAGCAACAAAATAAGACAGAAGTACAGCCTGTAATCAACCAGACATCAAACAGTTCTGTCACCGATGGAAAACCTACGGAATCCAGTTTTGGTCAACAGCTCAATTCCACCTCTCTAACAACAAACACACCTGCTCCGATTGAAGGAAAACTTGCTCCGGGTGCCCATTCTCCTGTGCCTGAAAAAGAGATGATGGACAATCTTATTCAACGCTTCAATGTGAACCCTAGATTGCAAACATCCAAACTCACCATGCAGCTGAATCCTGCAGAACTTGGATCACTCAAAATTGATATCCTAGTAAAAGGTGACTCAATAAAAGCAAATATTGTGGCCCAAAGTCAACAGGTTCTTGAAACACTGGAAAAAAATCTACCTAAACTTCGTACGATTCTACAGGAACAGGGATTCACCATTGATGGATTCGAGGTTACTCTTGAGGGTGATGGCGGCAACCAGAAGGAATTATTCCAGGAACAATTTAATTCACAGCAACAGGAATTCACATCAAGCAGATCAACTGTTCAGAACGATGATTCTTTTGATTCTCTTTTGAACCAGCAGGACGAAGCAGAAGAAAACGATAAAGAGACAACAGGGGTCAACCTGACAGTATAAAGAGAACAGATTAATCATTCTCTAATTGGATAAGGAAAAACTCAATGACTGATATATCAGAAATTTTCACACCAGCTCCAACATTAAATACGACACCGACGTATACCGATTCGACCAGTGGTGCGGACGCCATGGGAAAAGAAGACTTTCTAACGCTTCTTGTCGCCCAACTCCAGAACCAGGATCCAATGAATCCTGACGATCCAACTGAATTCACCGCACAACTTGCCCAATTCAGTTCACTGGAACAATTGTTTAACCTCAATGAATCCATAGATGGAATGGTAGGCTCACAACAGGAATCAGACCGCCTTAGTTCCCTGGAACTTATTGGAAAAGAAATTGTCTATCCCGGCAGCGATCTTACATTCAACGGTGATTCGGTAAATGTTGGCTATCAACTTGATGGAACAGCCACCTCGGTTACCATGTATATACAGGATGAACAGGGAGAAACAATAACCACCTTTCATCCAACTGAATTGCAAAAAGGCGAACACTTTTTAAAATGGGACGGACTTGATAGTGATGGCAATGAAGTTCCTCATGGAAAGTATACCCTGGTATTAGAGGCCAAGGCCGCAGGTGAAGATGCAACCATTGCTGCATCACCTCTTGTCCAATCCGAAGTAACTGGAGTTGATTTTTCAAATGATGGTGATGCCATTCTACATACTCTGGCCGGAGCTGAGGTAGGTACTAGTTCTATCATCGGTGTTTACCAGGCTGACAAAACTATTACCAGTGTGAATGAATCTGAGGAAGAGGATTCAATTGTCGAAGAAGCCGAAGAAGCAATTCTAGACGAAGTTATAGACGAAATTACCTCCGATGTTGCAGGGACGTCAACATCACAACCCCCCGAAGAATCTGCCTACACGGATGAAGAACAGATTGAACAGGATTCACTCCAGCACTACTTAGCTGGTTAAATTAAATTCTAAATCCATTTTCATATATAAGCGGAGGATTCATCCATGGGAATCACTAGTGCCCTTTACAGCGGAGTAAGCGGTCTCAATTCTAATTCACAGGCAATGAGTGTCATAGGTAATAACCTTGCCAATACGAACACACTCGGTTTCAAAGGATCTCGTACTGTTTTTTCAGATATGCTCTCGTCAACAATTTCTGGATCTGGCGGCCAGTCACAGGTTGGTCGTGGTGTAACTATTTCAAAAGTTGATAACATCTTCAGCCAGGGAACCTTTGAAGCAACGGCATCTGATACCGATGTTGCTATTGAAGGAGAAGGATTCTTTGTTTTAAAAGAAGAAGGAAATGATACCGCCCTATACAGTCGGGCAGGTGCTTTTCGTTTCAACGAAGATGGATATCTTGTGAACCCTGAAGGGTATCGTGTTCAGGGAAAAGGCTACGACGCAAACGGAGATCTTATTGCCGGTGATCCTGGGAACATACAGGTTGAAGACGTTGGCTTAAAAGCTGCTAAGGCTACGAACGTGGTTAATTTAAACTTCAACCTTGATTCCTCGGCTGTAGTACTGGCACCAGCCTATACAGCTGCAGGGGCATATGACCCTGAAAATAATCCAGTTGATCCGGCATCAATCAACTACTCGTCGTCATCTCTTCTTTATGACTCTCTTGGAGAATCGCACCTTATCACCATGTATTTTTCTAAAACTGCTGCCAACAATTGGGAAGTTCGCTGGAGCGGTGAAGATGCTGCAGGAGTACCACTGGTTGCCGATCCTTTAGCCGCTCCACTTGCTGGTGGAAACGGTGTCCCCCTTGTCTTTGATGTCAATGGTAAACTTCTTGATGTTAATGGCGTTAACGATGAAGATCCAAACTATATCCCGGTAACAGCACCTCTGGCCGGATTGGATTTCGCTAATGGCTCGGCACCCGTGGACATTGAAATTGCCTTTGACACCACCCAGTTTAACAGTGTTTCAACTGTAATTGGCCAGGATCAGGATGGATATGCTGCTGGTAATCTAACCAATGTCGGTATTGATGCAGAGGGTACCGTAATAGCATCCTATTCAAATGGTGAGCAGAACAAAATTGCTACCATGGTGCTGGCAAAATTTAATAATCCTGGCGGTCTTGAGCTTGTGGGCTCCAATATGTTTATTGGAACTGATTCTTCTGGTACTGCTCGAACAGGTCTCCCTGGCCCTGAATTAGGTAAGATTTTCACAAACTCTCTTGAACAGTCAAATGTCGATATGGGACAGCAATTTGTCAAAATGATTACCACCCAGAGAGGATTTCAGGCGAACTCAAAGATAATCACAACCGTTGATGAACTTTTAGGGGAGCTTATTAATCTTAAGCGTTAATCCAATTCTCCTCATTTTAAAGCCCTTTCAATTTTTGAAAGGGCTTTTTTTTCACTTTATTATTCCATTACCACCCAACTATTGTCATTTTTTTGACATTACTCCCAGATAAATCCCTTGCTTTTCGCATCATCACATAATAAAAACACGGTAATTCAGCAAAAAATAGCCTCCACTGCTCAATCGAACAATCAGGTCTACATTTTGCATTGTTTTTTAAAACTCCAGAATATAAGATCAAAATATATTATTTAGCTATCATTTCTGGAAATGGAGGGTGTTTCTTTGGATATCGGAACAATAATTGGTTTAGCTCTTGCTTGTGGCCTCATGCTTATGGCCATTCTCCAGGGTGGACCACTTGGAATTTTTATCAATATCCCGTCGGGTTTAATCGTTTTCGGTGGAACAATAGGCGTGGCTCTTGTACATTATCCCCTGTCGGATATTCTTGGTGCCTTTTCTATCGCAAAGAAGGCTGTCCTCAATAAAGATGAAGACCCCTATGGATTAATCGTCCAATTAATGGAATTTGCCAACAAAGCCAGAAAGGAAGGCATCCTATCCTTACAGGGGATGATGGATAGCGTTGAAGATGAATTCCTTGTAAAAGCAATGCAGATGGCAGTTGATGGTCAAGAACCTGATACTTTAAAAGCCATGCTGACCACGGAACTGGAATATTTGGAAGCACGGCATGATAAGGGACAGGATATTTTTACATCTCTTGCAGGTTATGGACCTGCCATGGGCATGGTTGGTACTCTTATTGGTCTGGTACAGATGCTTATGAATATGTCCGACCCTGACTCAATTGGTCCTGCCATGGCAGTAGCCCTTCTTACGACGCTTTATGGTGCTGTTCTTGCCAATGTGTTCTGTGCTCCAATAGCTGGGAAGTTAAAGAACAGATCGGCTTCTGAAACACTTATTAAAAGTCTGGTTATCGAAGGAATGCAATCAATCTTGTCGGGTGAAAACCCTCGAATTATGGAACAGAAGCTCCACGCATTTATCGCCCCTAAACTCAGAGAATCCACATTTAAGTAAAAGGGTTATAAAATCATGGCCAATGACGATAAAAATAACCCTGTAGAAGAGGTAAAATGCCCAAAGTGTGTTTGTGTCGCGGGTTCCCCAGCCTGGATGACCACCTTTGCTGATCTTGTCACCCTGTTGCTTACTTTTTTTGTTCTTCTTCTTTCTATGGCCAATATGGAAACGGTTAAATTTGCAGAGGCGTCTGCTTCCATCAGGAGCGCTTTCGGTGCACATTCACTGCCAGCCCCAAGCAAGTTTTCCATACCCATTATCCCCTCGCCACCCATTTCCAAATTTTCACCGATTCAAAATGAGATGTCAGCAAAGATCTACAAACAGATACAATCTCAATTAAAATCTGATAAAATACCTGAAGATATAGAGTTGATAAAAAAAGGTGACGACACAATTGTCCTGAGAGTTAACGATTCTATCCTTTTCAAGAAAGGTACCGCAACCGTCTCACCCACCGCCTATTCAACACTACGAGCCCTTGCAGATATTATCAGGCCCCTTCCAATGAGACTTCGTATCGAAGGGCATACGGACAATGCGCCCGTCTCCAAAAGAAAAATCAGTAACTGGAATCTCTCCGTTGACAGGGCAGTGTCCATTATGCGTTTTTTCAAAAAAAGTGACCTGCTTCCTCTGGATCGTATGGCTGCAATTGGTTACGGCGCTGACAGGCCCATTGTACCCAACACCTCCGAACAAAACATGGCAAAAAACAGGCGGGTTGATTTTGTACTCCGCACCAACAACAGTATTGGATTTGGAACAAAAAGTGCAAACCCTGGTGAATTTCCTCTTTAAGATATAAGGACACACAATGGCAAATAAAGATAAAAAAGCAACCGATGAAGAAGCAGAAAAAGGCGGTGGTAAAAAGAAATTAATTATCATCATCGCAGCAGCTGTTGTTTTGCTTCTTATTATTGGTGGAGCTGCATTCTTCCTTTTGAAACCGGATCCGGTCTCGGAAGAAGATCTTGATCCGGGACTCGACGTCCCTATCCCTGAGATTACCCAAAGTAATGTCATAGGTCCCATGGTTGAGATAGAGGAGTTTATTGTCAACATTATCAGTGAAGACGACAGACATTACGTCAAGGCTTCTCTCACCATAGAACTCAATAAGGAAGTGGCTCTCGAAGAGACTAATAAGCGTATGGCGCAGATACGAGATTCCATACTGCTTCTGGTAGGAAATAAAACCTATGAAGAGCTTCAAGACCTCCAGGGGAAAAAACAGTTAAAGGCAGAGCTTATCAGTAAAATTAATTCTTTTCTACAAAGCGGCAAAGTTAAGGCAATTTATTTCACTGATTTTGTAGTCCAATAGTCATAAAGGAAAGCAGTGGAATCGATATTAAATAAAGAGCAGATTGCTGAGTTACTCATTGGGATCAAAAGTGGGCAGGTTTCCACCGATCTCAAAGGGGATACGTCTTCCTTTGACCAGGAAAATGTTTCTCCCCTGAACCTGTTCCAGATGGCAGTATCCAGTGAAAGTCGTCAGCGCATTCCAAATCTTGACATTATCCTTGATAATTTTGCGACCAATTTTGGGATCAGTCTCACCAATCAACTTCAAAAAAATGTTACCATAACAAGAATTGGAATTGAAACTTTTAAATTTAAGGAATATCTGCTTTCTCAAAAAGATGCCGGAGCCATCGCTGTTTTAGGGCTTGACCCATTAAAAAACGGTGCCCTGATGGTGATTGACACGGAACTATGCTTTGCTCTGGTTGAAATCATGCTTGGGGCGTCAATCGATATCGCCCCGCTCCAGCCAGACCGTAAGCCAACAACTATTGAACTCAACGTCTTGAAATCTACTGTTTCCAAAGCGTGTACCGATATCGACAAAGCCTTTGTGCAGATAATAGAGCTTAAATCATCCATTGTTAAGATAGAATCAAATTCAAGACTTGTATCCATAGTCGACGCTGACTCGGATGTACTCTCGGGAACTTTTCAAATAAAGGTAGGCCCACTGTCGGGTAACTTTGATCTTGTTTTCCCCGTTGCAACTCTTGATCCCGTACGTGAACAATTGCGAGATCTCCTGACAGTTAAAACTATACAGCAATCCGGTTGGCACGATCTCATTCTTAAAGAAATTGAAAAGATGTCAACAACCATAATTGCCCAATCGGGCACAATCACCCTGCCAGTAAGAGAAGTAGTAGAGTTTAAGAAGGGTGACATCATAGATATCGACTATGACCCGAATTCACCGTTAAAAATACTTGTTGAAGAAAGTCTAAAATATTTCGCTGTACCAGGGACAATTAGTGGTAAAAAAGCTATTCACCTGACAGGCGTTTACGATCAAGGAGAATAATATGCCGGAAGATACCATTCAGGACGGCTCTAAGCCTCGCCCTGAAGAAATAAAAGAGTTACTTGATGACGAAGGAATGGAATCACCAATCGTTCAGGATGGAATGAGCCTGCAATCTGATTCTTCTTCAACTCAGGCAAGCAGTAATCGCAGCCTTGAGTTTTTATACGATGTACCCTTGCAGATCTCAGTTGAAGTCGGACGAAGTAAAATACTTCTTAAAGACCTTCTTAAGATGGGAGAGGGCTATATTATCGAACTAGACAAACTCGCAGGTGAGCCGCTTGACCTGTACGTAAACTCCCGTCTTATTGCAAAGGGCGAGGCCGTAATGGTTGGAGACAAGTTTGGCATACGACTTACGGATGTTGTGAGCGCCGTAGATCGTATAGAGCAGTTAGGATAGGACCAGCAATATGGTAGAAGCAAGTGCTCCCTCCATGCTGTCAGCTGGATTTAGAATGCTCTGGGGACTCTGTATCGTTCTCGGTATTCTCCTTGTCCTGTACGGACTTATGCGAAAACGAATGTCCTTTGTCCAGGGCAACAGTAAATCCAAAATTAAAATTATAGAGATCCGTCATATTATGCCAAAAAAGTCCCTGTGTCTGGTTGAGGTCAGAGGCCGTGAGTTTCTTCTTGGCCTAGGCAATGAAGATATCACGCTTCTCTCTGCTCTGCAGAAAACGGACGATATAACTTTTGATACAACTCTTGCCTCCGTGACTGATCAGCATGAAAACGTATCGCCATACCATACCAATGAATAGCATTTTTCTAAAAATTGCAGCTTCCCTTTTATTTGTCTTTTTATCCCCAACTTTTAGTTCAGCGGTAAGTCTTCCCACCATTAGTTTAGGCGTAGAAAACGCTACAAGTCCCGAGCAAGTCTCCACCGGATTACAGGTTTTATTTCTTCTAACCGTTCTCTCAATGGCGCCCGCCATACTGCTTATGACTACCTGCTTTACCCGTATTGTCATAGTACTTGGTTTTGTTCGCCAGGCCATGGGAACCCAGAATATGCCTCCAACTCAGGTAATTATTGGGCTTGCGCTTTTTTTAAGTTTTTTTGTCATGGCACCTACCATTAATAAAATTAATGAAGAGGCATTACAACCCTACCTCAACGAACAAATTGATCAAAATGTTGCTCTGACAAAGGCAGTCGAGCCGATGCGTGATTTCATGTTTTCACAGGTCAAAGAATCAGAGTTGAGCATGTTTTCCGAAATCACAATGAGTAATCAGCCATATGATAAAAATGATATCCCAACCATGACTCTTATTCCCGCGTTTATGCTCTCAGAGCTCAAACGTGCATTCCAGATGGGATTTATGATTTATGTACCCTTCCTGGTAATTGATATGATAGTTGCATCAATCCTTATGTCCATGGGCATGATGATGCTTCCTCCGGTAATTATTTCCATGCCTTTCAAACTGCTTTTGTTTGTTTTGGTTGACGGCTGGGCACTAATCGTTGGTTCACTGCTAAAAAGCTTTCAGGGATAATATGAGTGATGAATTTGTAGTAGAAATCTGTAGACGCGCTGTGCAGACGACTCTTATGCTTGCAGGCCCCATGCTTCTTGCGGGAATGGTTATTGGCCTTATCGTCTCCATTTTTCAGGCCACAACTCAGATTAACGAACAGACACTTACCTTTATTCCTAAGATTGTGGCAGTTTTTGTCACGCTGCTCATTATGACTCCATGGATGATTCATACCATGACAGCCTTTGCAAGCACGATTTTCGCGTCCATCTCCACATTCTAAATAGTAGTGGACTTACAACTAATCCCAATAAATGAGTTTCAGATATTTCTCATTTGTCTTTCTAGGGTTGCGGGTTTTATTGGAGCAATTCCCGTACTTCTAGCAAACCAGACGCCGCCGCAAATAAAAGCAGGACTTGCTGTAATGATTGCACTGGTTCTCTTTCCTGTGATGCAACCATTAATACCAGTTCTTTCATTCGAGCCTGGTTCATTTCTTCTTCTGTTGATAGCGGAGGTGTTACTCGGTTCTGCGATTGGACTCATTGCCCGTATGATTTTTACTGCTGTTGAATATGGTGGGACAGTTATTGGGTACCAAATGGGATTTGCAGCTGCCAATATTTTTGATCCACAGAATGAACGGCAACTGTCGCTTATTTCACAATTTCAGAATGTTTTTGCCATTCTTATATTCCTTTCAGTGGACGGTCATCATATTTTTATTCAAATGGCTGCAGAATCATATAAGATACTCCCCCCCGGGGTCTTTAATATCTCAGGCGAAGCCATCCCATACCTGCTGACGCTTTCCTCAAGAATTTTTTCACTTGGTATTCAATTCAGTGCCCCTATTCTGTCAGTACTTCTTCTTTCGGGGTTAATTCTGGGTATTCTTGCCAGGGTCTTCCCCCAACTGAATGTATTTCTCCTCTCGTTTCCCTTAAACATTGGTATCTCATTTACCGTCATCGGATTGACACTTCCTCTAGTTAGTCTCTTATTAAGACGGGAATTTGACAATCTCGGTAATAGATTTGTAACTATTCTCCAGTTTTTAAACTAGAAGTCCCTTCATTCCAAGCCTCACCTCCCCATGGCAAAGTACTTGCATGTTTTTGGCTAAGAGCAAAACATCAACCTTAACAACACCTCAATATGGCAGAAGAATCCTCCACCGGCGGAGAAAAAACAGAAGAACCGTCGAGTAAACGCAGAGCTGATTTTAGAAAAAAAGGTCAGGTTGCCCAAAGTAAAGAAGTGCAGACAGCCGCACTTTTTACTCTGATTCTTCTTTTCTGGATTTATTATATGCCTGAGTTCTGGAAAGGTCTTTCAGAACTCATTGGTATTATTCTGCGAAATTTAAATTCCTTCACAGGAACGCCTAGTAGTGTTTATAGTTTAGCCCTGTTTATTGTTAAGGATATGGCAATACTTCTGCTCCCTCTTTTCCTTCTCGTCATGATCGTTGGCTTCTTTTCCAGTGTTTTTCAAATAGGGTGGCTCTTCACAACACAACCCCTGTCTCCTGACTTTTCAAAGCTAGACCCGGTAAAAGGATTGGGTCGCATGTTCTCAATGAAAAGTGTGGTTGACCTTGTCAAATCTGTCCTTAAAATTATTCTAATTGGTTGGATTGCCTACTCAACTGTTTATAATCACTTTGAAGAAGCCTTAATCCTTGTTGACACATCGGTTCCTCAGACAACTCTTTTTCTGGCTCGTATTGCGATGCTTATTTTATCAAAGGTATGTGGACTGCTCATTCTTATTGCGGCCATAGATTTTCTCTACACGCGTTATGAGTTGGAGGAAAAAATGAAAATGACAAAACAGGAGGTCAAAGAGGAATACAAGGAGATGGAGGGTGACCCCTATATTAAAAGTCAAATCAGACGTGTACAGCAGGAAATGGCACGCAAACGTATGATGGCTGAAGTTCCGGATGCCGATGTGGTAATCACTAACCCGACCCATTTTGCGGTTGCTATAAAATATGATGCCATGTCCATGGATTCCCCTATTATTGTAGCAAAGGGCGCCGATCATGTGGCCATGCGGATTCGTGAAATCGCCAAGGAGAACGAAGTCCCCTTGATCGAAAACCCTCCGGTGGCTCGTTTATTGCATAAGATTGACCTGGGGGCTGCGATCCCAGAAGAACTTTTTAAGGCCGTAGCAGAAATTTTAGCACATGTCTATTCATTGAAAAAATAACACTTACTCTATGGAACTTACTGGTCAGGGAAGCATACTTGAAAGATTGAGCTTTAGATCTATTCTTCAGCGGGCAGATATCATAGCGGCCTTTGGGCTTGTCGGTATCCTGATGATCATGATCATCCCCTTGCCTTCCCTGCTGCTTGACCTGTTCCTTTCGATGAACATTACCATTGCCCTTCTTATCCTTATCATCAGTCTTTTTACCGTCAGAGCTATTGATTTTTCAATATTCCCTGCAGTTCTCCTTGCTACAACTCTTTTCCGGCTTTCCTTGAATGTAGCTTCTACTCGTTTAATTCTCCTGAAAGGTCACGAAGGCCCTTCTGCTGCCGGATCTGTTATTCAATCATTCGGGCAATTTGTAGTAGGTGGAAATTACGTTGTTGGACTCGTAATATTTATCATTTTGGTTTTAATCAATTTCATGGTTATCACCAAGGGTGCAGGCAGGGTCGCAGAGGTTGCAGCACGGTTTACACTTGATGCCATGCCCGGTAAACAGATGGCCATTGACGCTGATTTAAACGCAGGACTCATTGACGAAAATGTCGCACGTCAGCGTAGAGAAGAGATCAGTAACGAAGCAAGTTTTCATGGCTCCATGGATGGTGCATCCAAATTCGTTAAGGGAGATGCCATTGCAGGAATTATCATTACTCTTATTAATATCGGTGCCGGTTTTGTTATTGGTGTCCTGCAAAAAGGAATGCCAATGGCTGAAGCTGCAGCGAATTATACGATCCTGACCGTTGGCGATGGTCTGGTTGGCCAGATTCCAGCACTCGTCATTTCAACCGCTGCTGGTCTGTTGGTTACACGTTCATCCGGGGATACTGATTTCGGATCTGATCTCCAAATTCAATTCAGCCGTTATTCTGTTGCCTTCTGGGTTGTCTCTTTTATTTTGATGGTCATGGCACTTATTCCTGGCCTTCCTTTTATTCCTTTTCTATTATTATCTGTTGCTCTTGCCTTTACGGCCTACCAGCTTGATCGTACAAAACAACTCGAAGAAGAACAAGTCATCGAAGAAACCGTGCCAGAACCACTTGCAAAAACTGAAGAGAACTACGAAGATCTCCTCAATGTAGATCTTCTCCAACTTGAAGTTGGGTATGGGTTAATACCATTTGTTGATGCCTCGCAGGATGGTGAACTTCTGGTTCGAATCCAATCTATTCGGCGCCAATTTGCCATGAATAATGGTTTTATAGTGCCTCCGGTACATATCAAAGACAATCTTCAACTCGCGCCAAATCAATACACACTCTCTTTAAAAGGTGTGGAAGTCGCCCAAGCCGAGATGCTTCCTGGCCATTTTATGGCAATGGATCCTGGCATGGTGACCGAAAAGATTAAGGGCGTCCCCACTGAAGAACCGGCATTTGGCCTCCCTGCCATCTGGATTACAGAGGACAAGAAAGAACGTGCACAGATTGCAGGATACACCGTGGTTGATTGTACCACCGTGATGGCCACCCATATTTCTGAGATCATAAAACAGCACGCCAATGAATTAATTGGCAGACAGGAAGTTCAAAATCTGCTGGATAATCTTGGCAAAACATATCCCAAATTAATCGAAGAACTTGTTCCAAATATTCTCAGCCTTGGAACCATCATGCGAATCCTGCAGAACCTCCTCTCTGAAGCTGTTTCGATTCGAGACTTACGCACTATTCTGGAATCCATGGCCGACTGGGCCCCGGTTACAAAAGACACAGACATTCTGACTGAATATGTCCGGCATGCACTTGCCAGAACCATCAGCCATGATCTTGCTGTCGACAATGTCATCCCGATTATTACGCTCGACAAGAGTGTCGAAGAGGAGATTGCAGGTTCTGTTCAGCACAAAGAAACGGGAAGCTTCCTAGCGATAGATCCAGCGAAAGCACAACTTATTCTTGATTCAATTGGCGAGGCCATCCCACTGTTTGAAGGCGGGCAGCGACCTGCCTTGCTGGCAGCCCCACAGATTCGGCCACATGTACGAAAACTGACTGAACGCTACTATCCACAACTGGTTGTGATTTCACATAATGAAATCCTTCCTAATATTAAAATTAGATCTATTGGCAGTGTGAACCTGGATGCAAGTTAAAATATTCGAATCTGACAATATTAGCACAGGGCTGAGAATGGTGAAGGAAGAGTTGGGTCCCGATGCTCTTATCCTTTCCACCAAAACAATTCGCTCCGGTAAACTTGGGATACTTGGCAAAAGTCATTTTGAGATTACTGCAGCAATCGACACTTCCTGGCCACACAAGGGCGGAACAAAACTTGCCGACACACTTAAAACCAAAGTTCAGGAAACACAATCAGAGCGAGATATCCTGCTTGCCCCCCTTCCAGACGATCATCGGCCCAAAACAGATATAACCTATAACTCTGCCCTTCAGTTCAACAGACCTCAGGAGCCAACCACTACGACTCCAATCAGGGAAGTTGCGAGCAGGCCTGAATCAAAAAAGGACACCCAGTTACAGGATGAAGTGAATGAGTTAAAGGGAATGATCAAAAATCTTGGCCAGGAGATGCTCCGTATCAACTCTCCCCACACGGCTGTTTCAATAAAGAACAGTCATGAGGTTAAGAATTCACAGTCTGCGCCAATAGCTTCATTGCAACAACGACTCCGTGATTATGGAATAAGTAATACAACAGCCGAAACTATCACAGGATTTGCCAAAGAATCGCTTACTCTTGATGAAATCTCCGACCCATTCAAGCAGCAGCAGTTCACTCATGATATCATTTGCGACCTGCTCCAGGTGAACCCAAATGTTTTCCAGGAAGAAAAACGACAGCACCGAATAGCGCTTGTTGGGCCAACAGGCGTTGGCAAGACTACCACGCTTGCAAAAATTGCCGCCCAATACCTAAGTCACAATTCCCCTAAAATTGGTTTTATCACCATAGACACCTACAGGATTGCAGCCGTTGAACAATTAAAAGTCTATGGCGACATCATGAATATTCCAGTTGAAGTCGTGATCACTCCTGAACAACTTGAACATGCCCTTCTTAAGTTACGGGATAAAGACCTGATCTTAATTGACACGGCCGGACGCAGCCCACAGGATAGCCATTGTCTAGATGAGCTCAAATCATTTCTCCGCCCTGATCTTGAGATTGATACACATCTTGTTCTTTCTGCGACCACCCGAGAAAGTGAACTATTTGATGCAATCCAGCGTTTCTCAGTTTTAGGAATTGACCATAGTATCATCACCAAGATTGACGAATGCACAAGCCTTGGCCTTCTGCTTGACATTCAGATTCGTGAAAAAATTCCCTATTCCTATGTCACTAATGGCCAAAGAGTTCCCGAAGATATCATAGAAGCAAACAAAAATTCACTTGCTCAGCTTATAATGACCCCCGGTAAAGGATTACCCAATGAATAACTCACTTTCTGCTGTGCAGGATCAAGCCAACACCTTAAGAGATATTTCAAAGACAGCAAGCCCTTCTGAGACTTCCGAACCACACGAATCCGCCACAAGAGTCTACTCAATTACCAGTGGCAAGGGCGGTGTCGGAAAAACAGCCGTTGTAGCGAACACGGCAACGGCAATGGCCAAACTTGGGAAAAAAGTACTTATCCTTGATGCTGATCTTGGACTTGCTAATATCGATGTTGTTTTTGGACTTGCACCAAAATATAACCTGAACCACTTTTTTTCAGGAGATTATGACCTGAGCTCTATCCTGATAGAAGGACCATACGGTATTAAAATACTTCCTGCAGGATCCGGTGTCCAAAATTTCACCAGACTCGATTCCAGTCAGAAATTAAAACTACTCGATGGGCTTGATCAAATGCACAACGATTTTGACTTTGTCCTGATAGACACAGAGGCTGGAATCTCCGAGAATGTCACCTATTTCAATACCGCAGCTCAGGAAATTCTTGTTGTTACCACACCTGATCCAACTGCCATAACCGATGCCTATGCCTTAATGAAGCTTCTTTCAACTCAATATCACGAGAAACGGTTCAACCTTGTTGTCAATCAGATTCAACATGAGAATGAAGCGCTAGATGTGTATAGAAAGTTGACCATGGTTTCGAATCGTTATCTCGATATCTCCATAGATTTTCTTGGTTCCATTCCAGCAGACAGACAGATGACCGATGCGATCAGAAAACAACGGGTTATTGTCGACCTCTACCCCTCTTCAAAAATTACCACTGCATTTACAAATCTTGCAAAAACAATAGTCTCCGAGCAACCGGTCAGTTCTCCTAAAGGCGGAGTCCAATTTTTCTGGAAGAAATTACTTGATATCGGAGGAAGATCATAAGCCATGGCCTATACTCCTCACCAACTCCCCGAAGACAGATCAACTCTTATTACAGACCACCTGGTTCTCGTTGATATAATTGCCGGCAGAATGGTTACCCAGGTTCCTGCATTTATGAACCGTGACGATATTAAAAGTGCCGGTTTAATGGGCCTTATCGATGCTGCCAATAAATTCAAACCAGAAAAGAAAATTCTTTTTAAGACGTTTGCTGAATATCGTATTCGTGGTGCTATTCTTGATGAGATGCGGAAACTCGATTGGTTTTCCAGATCATTACGTGAAAAGCAGTCCAACATCAACAGATGTATGATGGAACTTGAACGTGACCTTGGACGCTATCCTGAAGAACATGAGATGGCAGCTAAGCTCGACATTTCACTGGAAGAATATCAAAAAGTACTTGGCCAGGTCAGTCATCTCGGCTGTGTCAGTCTCAATGAAACCCTTGACCATTCCGAGACAGGACGATCATTTCAGGATGCCCTTATCGACACCCACAAAGGTTCATCCCCGGTCTCCATTCTCGAACAGCATGAACTCACCCGTGTTATTGCTGAAATCCTTGAGCTCCTTTCTGAGAAGGAGCGGCTTGTTATCTCCCTTTACTATTATGAAGAGCTGACACAAAAAGAAATAGCCGAAGTTCTTGATGTTTCAGAGGGCCGCATTTCTCAATTGCATAGCCAGGCACTGATCAAATTAAAATCTAAAGTGAAAAATGCTCTCGATTAAACTGTCTGTAAGATCAACCATTCATTTGAGGTAACTATTCAGCGTATTTTTACAGACACTGATTTTAACTTTTTTGAAATACTATACCTTAACAACAAAACGCTGAACAATTACCATTTGAGATAAATTATGCTCGATTACAATAGTACACTCACCCTCCTGACGCTCCTTCTCACTATTTTAATATTTTGGCGATCCATCGTTTTTCGCAGGCGATATGCAAGACAATCAGACATCCTAAAACTGCAAACTTCAAGATTACAGACAATTCAAGAAATCGAAGAAGAAGCTCTTGTAAAAAAGACTTTTCAAACCGACCTTCAACATGCAGAAGTCACCACTGAGCTACAAAAGCCTCGAAGCACATACAGTAACAGCGGCAACAGAATACGGCCGCCCGAACGTTACCAATATGCAAGAAGCATGTATCAGTCCGGCATGGAAACAGATGAAATCTCCTCGGCACTTGGTATGTCGGCAATCGAGATTTCACAAGTGCTTAAGCTTGCAAGACTGAGCTCTTGCGAAAAGATTTCAAATAGAGCTGTTCATTGTCCTACTCCAGCTTAGGGACTGGTAATAAAAGTCATCTTTTCCTAAAGAATCAAAAGAAAACAACCGATTAAATAAGAGAAACAAACACAATTTCACTTCTATTTCACACTGGCAAAAAACTATGGTTTCAGGAAAATACAGTGCCCTTGCAGGAGCTCTTTCCCGCGAACAAAGGCTAGCAAACATTTCCACTAATCTTGCTAATGTCAATACCATCGGATACAAGAAAACCCGCATGAGTTTCGAGTCTCTGTTACGTGGTGAAAATCAAATCACAAATGCCAAGGGAATCAATTTTAGCCGCGTCGCCGAAAACTTCACCGAATTCACAGAAGGCCCAATCAAAACAACATCTAACCCACTTGATATTGCTATCCACAAGAATGGATTTTTTAAAGTTCAAAATGACAATGGATTTAGCTACACACGAAGAGGTGATTTCCATCTGGACCAGGATGGCACCCTCCTCACCGGGAATGATATGCCGGTACTCGACGATGGCAATGCTCCTATCCTGGTCCCCGATACTGATACTTCTAAAATCTCAGTAAACAGCCTCGGTGAAATTTCCATACTTTCTACTGATGGGACCCGTGAAGTCATAGGCTCAATTGCCATCTACACTATAAATGACGATAAATTTCTCAAACGAGAATCGGATACTCTTTTCTCTTTAAAGGATGGTGGACAGGAAGCAATCGTCGATGAGCCGCAATTGAACATTGGCAGCCTCGAAATATCAAACGTGAACATGACCGAAGAACTTGCCTTAATGATAGAGAGTACACGTACTTTTGAAAGCTATCAAAAGGTTATCAAAGCCTATTCGTCACTGGGCCAGAAACTCGATGATCTTGGATCAATTGGTTAGACACCTTATAATCAAATTTAATGTAAAGGAATAGTATGATACGATCACTTTGGACCGGCACCACCGGTATGAACGCTCAGCAGTTGAACCTTGATGTTATTGCAAATAATCTTGCAAACGTATCAACAAGTGGTTTCAAAAAGAGTCGTGCTGATTTTCAGGACCTGATGTATCAAATCATGCGTGTTCCCGGTTCACAGTCCTCCATTGACACAGAATCCCCAACGGGAATTCAGATTGGTCTTGGTGTGCGACCTGCAGCTGTACAGAAACTCTTCACCCAGGGTGACCTTATCCAGACTGGTAATGAACTTGATGTAGCCATTGAAGGATCTGGCTTTTATCAGGTTGAGCTTCCGAATGGTGAAACCTCCTACACACGTGCAGGTACATTTAAACGTGATGGTGATGGCCGTATGACCACATCGGATGGCTACCCTATCCTTCCGGGAATTACCATTCCCGATGGGTCAAGACAAATCACCATCAGTGAAACCGGAGTGGTTAGTGCTATGATAGGAGACGATACCACCAGCACAGAAATAGGAAATTTTGAAACCGTTACCTTCACTAACAACGGTGGACTACTTGCCGTTGGTAGAAACCTTTTCAGAGAAACAGAGGCTTCAGGGACAGCACAGGCTGGTACTCCCGGTGATGATGGCTATGGACTCTTACTACAAAGTTTTATTGAAGGCTCGAATGTTAATATTGTGGAAGAAATGGCTTCAATGATCACCACTCAAAGGGCCTACGAAATCAATTCAAAAACGATTCAGACATCCGATGAAATGATGCAGACTACAAACAATATGGTTTAAACCATGACTAGATTATTTATTCTGCTTTGCACTTGCTGTTTTATATCCCCCTTGCCTGTTTCAGCACTTGAAATCAACTTTATTCCTGCTGCTGAAGTGAGCACATCATTCGTCACTCTTGGAGATATTGTCTCTTTCGATGAAGAGACACCTCTCTCCAATGCCCTTGCAACAAAACATATTTCTCAGGCTCCAAAAGCTGGAACCACAGCCATCGTTAATGCAGTAACGATACAATCAAATATTCTAAAAAACTTTCCAACAGATGACAGCATTACCTGGAGTGGCTCAAAAACAATATCGATTAGTCGCAAAGCCATTAAGATTAATCCGGCTAGTATTGAACTGGCAATCGCTGAATATATTGAAAGAAGAAGCGATGATCTCCCTCCAGCTGAATACTCTTTTATATCACGTGAACTCCCACTTCCATTTGTTATACCAACGGGTGAACTTGAAATAGACATCATCCCTTCTGACCCCAATGTGATTGGCAGCAGAAGATTTTCTCTAGTGTATAAAATTGATGGTAAAACGGTAAAGAACATATCTGTACGTGGCAAACTGCAGGCATTATCTCCCGTGGCCGTACTTACTCAGAATGTTAAAAGAGGCTCTATTTTACAACCGGAAATGGTGCAATTACAAACAAAAGATCTATCCAAACTAAGAGATCCATGCACTGATCTAAGACAGATACTTGGGAAAAAAATCACAAGGAGCCTTCGTTCCGGATCAATATTAAATGTCAGCTCCATTGAATTCCCACCGGTTATCCACAAGGGGCAACTCGTTAAAATTATTATAATCCACAGTGGCCTACGTCTTACTGCAACTGGAATCTCTGCCATGAACGGCAAACAGGATCAGGTTATACGAGTTATGAATAGTGGTTCCAGAAAAATTATTCTTTGCAAAGTTATGGCCCCCGGTCTTGTTGAGGTACAAATTTAAAATGAAAAACCTATTAATGATTTTCTCTATTACCTTTCTGCTCTGTTCATGTAGCAAGTCATATGAAACCACGGTCGAAATCCCAGAACCACTTGAAGAAATTCAGACCCAGAAAGAAGCTGAAAGAACCGATGGCTCATTGTGGCCAGGTGAGCAGCACTCACTCTATGCAGACCTGAAAGCAAGAACAGTTGGTGATGTCGTAACAATTACAATTTCCGAGAAGGCAAGTGCATCAAAACAGGCATCGACATCCACCGACCGCACCACAAGCATGACTGCTTCCATACCAAACCTATTTGGTCTTGAAAATTCAGAGTGGATTGCTGCTAATCCTAATGTTGATCTGTCAAATTTGGTTACAGCTAATTTTGCCAATAATTTTGCCGGCGCTGGTACGACGGTTAGAAAAGAGGATTTAGTTGCTTCTCTGACAGCCCAGGTAGTAAATGTATACTCCAACGGAAATCTAAAAATACGCGGCGGTAAGGAAGTTCAGGTAAATAATGAAATTCAGATTATCTATATGACAGGAATTGTTCGTCCAACCGATATTATGGCAAACAATACGGTTGACTCGAAACATGTTCTTAATGCCAAAATATCCTACACGGGTAAAGGTGCCATCAGTGATAAACAGAAGCCTGGCTGGCTGATGCGTTCTCTTGATAATATCTGGCCATTCTAATTGGGTGCGTTAATGAGACATATATTTACAATTATAGTAACAAGCTCAATTCTTCTTTTCTCACTCTTTTTGACAACGAGCAGCGGTGCAAGAATTAAAGATATAGCTGAACTCAACGGTGTCAGAACAAATCAACTGATCGGGTACGGCCTGATTACTGGTCTTGCTGGGACGGGTGATGATCTAAAAAAAGTACTTTTCACCAGACAGGCTCTTTACAATATGCTTGTTCGCCAGGGAATAACAGTAAACCCCGACGAATTTGATCAGATAAAAGTTAAAAACGTGGCTGCTGTTATGGTAACCGCTTCTTTGCCACCTTTTGCAAAACCTGGCTCTTCTATAGATGTTCAAGTTTCATCCATTGGTGATGCGACCAGCCTTGCCGGTGGCAATCTGCTAATGACTCCCTTAAAGGGACCTGACAATAAAGTATATGCTGTTTCCCAGGGACCTTTAACCATCGGTGCTTTTTCTTTTGGTGGTAAGGCTGCAAAGGCGCAAAAAAACCATCCAACCGTGGGACGGATAATGGGTGGTGCTACTATTGAGAGGAAACCACCGGGAACCTTTGCCAAAGACGGAACCCTTGCCTATACACTGCGTACTTCAGATTTCACCACCGCCTCAAATATGAGTAATGCCATTAATCAAAAATATGGTGTTGGTACAGCATTCCCCATCGATTCCGCAACCGTTCAAGTCGTCATCCCTGAACCTTTTCTCGAAAATAAAGTTCAATTTGTTTCTTCAATTGAAAGAATGCGTATAGATACCGATACGAATGCAAGAGTCGTTGTTAATGAACGAACCGGAACAATTGTAATGGGACAGAATGTCCGATTATCTACCGTTGCCGTATCCCATGGCAACCTGTCACTTATTATTAGAGAATCAACCGCTGTCACCCAGCCGAACCCACTTGCAACCGGGCAGACAGTCGCAGCACCTGAGACTCAGATAGACATTATTGAAGAAGATGGACAGCTGATGGTTGTTGAAGAGGGTGTATCTATTGGAGCAGTTGCTGACGCCCTTAATGCCATTGGTGCCACCCCTAGAGATTTAATTGCTATTTTTCAGGCCATTAAGGTTGCTGGAGCCATGCACGGTGAATTAATTGTACTTTAACATATTTGGTCTCAGCTAAAGATCCTGCCTACAAGGCAATGACATACCCCAGCATAAATAAGGAACCACTATGAACCTTTCAATTGATCCACGATCGATACAGCCTTCAACAGATATTAAAAATAAAGCCACGGATCCAAAATCCCAGGAGCTGCAGAAGTTGCGCAGTTCTTGCCGTGACTTTGAGGCGATATACGTCAATGAAATGTATAAAACCATGAGGAAATCCGTTCAGGATTCAGGGTTATTTAAGAAAGATATGGGAAGTACTCTGTACAGGGAAATGCTTGATATGGAAATGGCCCAACAGACTGCGGCCGGAAAAGGTATGGGAATAGGCAAGGCGATGTACGAACAGTTAAAAGAGCAACATTTCCCTGAAAGTGACAAATAAACTCCTTTCCATTTTTTAAACTGATGCCCAAAAAACTCAACTTTTTCCGACACTTCGTATAGAATTCCGCCCATTGGGGGCGTTAAATACCTATAATTATAGTATCTTTCACCCGCAGGGGCGGGGTCCTACAATTAAATTTTGCAGCTACCTTAGCCTTAGTGGTAATAAGGTTTTTAAATCCCTCGACTTTCTTCTCCCCATCCCCTACCTATCGTTTTTTTCCTTACCTTTTTTAAACAAATTAAACGAAAGAAATGCTAAAGTTATTTAGCTGATATTCCGATAAAGTGTACAAGAGAAAATTATAACTACTCTTAATTCTTCTGCAAGGATGCAGAAAAACATCGCAAGGAGGCGTAAATAATGGCAAATACTATTAGCAATCAGGCCCACTTAAATCCTCAAGAGTTGCAAAGACATAACAATAAAAATCTTGAGCGCCTGGATGCAAAGCATACAGAACAACAAAAAAGTAACGAACAGAATCCCGATTCCGTAACGATCACCCACAACCAGGAAGTATCAGTGACCTACTCCAGCACACTTACTATCCAAACAGGAGAAAGTCAGGATCAATACAATTTGTTAAGAGGACTTGTCACCAATATGCTCAAGGAACAGGGCATAGATTTCAAAATTGCAAATGGTGATCAGGAGATAAACATCAGTGAACTCTCCCAGGAAGAAGCAGTTGAGCTCGTGGCTGAGGATGGTTACTTTGGTGTCAAGCAGACTTCAGACAGAATTTTTGAATTTGCTATTGGAATCGCAGGTGGCGATCCAACACGACTTGATGCAATAAAAGAAGGAATCGAAGATGGATTTAATGAAGCGCTTAAAGCTTTTGGCGGCACGCTTCCCGATATTTCCTACGATACCTACGATGCAGTAATGGAGAAACTTGATGCATGGGCTGAGGTTGACAGCCCCGAACAGGAATCCTAATTAATACGATAGAATGGTGATAGCATGAGTATTGAATTTAGAGGTGTAGGCGGCCTTGGACAGATAGGAAACATAAAAAACAGTGGCAAAGCTCAGGCAGAAGCAAAGCCTGGAGCCGCCAAGGGAAAAGATGAAGTCCAGTTTTCATCCGTTTTGCAGGATGTAAACAAGGCCCAGAGTGGAAGTGATGAAAATACGGATCGGGCAGAACGTGTTGCTGAACTCAAGCAGCAGGTTGCCAATGGTTCGTACGAACCAAATCTCAACAAAGTCGCATCCAATCTTCTTCAGTTTCTTATGGAGGCTAAATAGCAATGATAGCCGGAACCACTCATCAATATCTTGTTCGCCTTCGTGATGTTATTCTTGAAGAACGTGAGTTTACCAAGACCCTCGATATGGAATCATTAACGATGGTCATGCAGGAAAAAGAAGAGCTTATTCAGGTTCTGGCACACGTGAAAAAGCTTGATGCAAAAGATAGCGAAATTGCGCAAACTATCCGTGATGAAAACCGTCGTAACGCGTATCTTTACAAAGCCACTCTTTGTTGGATAAGAGAGACAATGGAATTCTTCGGTAAGAGGACTATCGCCTCCAGTTACTCTTCCGATGCGGGCATGGTGAATTCAAAAGTCAACGGCAGACTTCTTTCAGGACAGGTGTGATATGGGCGGATTATTCACAGCACTCAATGCAGGTAAAACAGCATTAAGCGTTAACCAGAAATCCATAGAGATTATTGGTAATAATATATCCAACGTAAACACCGAAGGATATTCTCGCCAGAGTGCCGATCTCACTCCTTATCCATCCATGAATTTTGGTGGCTTCTTTGTTGGCCAGGGCGTTGTTGTCTCCAATGTAAGTCGTGATCATGACGTCTTTGTAACCAATATGCTGCAGGAAAAAACCATTGAATTTGGCCTGCAAAACGGTCAGACACAAGCCCTATCAGAACTTGAACGTGTCTTCAATATCTCCGAAGAAAATATATCCACTGAAATCAACCGTTTTTTTGATTCCCTTCAGGAACTCTCCGCCAACCCTTCAGGTCTTGTTGAACGAGACATAGTTATCCAGCGTGGAGAATTACTTTCTGAAAAATTCAACCTCACCGTAGATGATCTAAACAAAATCAAAGAGAACATAAACGACTCCCTGCTCCCTAAGATTGACGAAGTTAATTCACAAATTACTGAAGTTGCTGAACTCAACCAACGCATCTTCACCATTGAAATCCAGGGCCAAACTGCAAACAGTGCCCGTGATCGTCGTGATATGCTAGCCAAAGAACTGGCCTCCTCACTTGGGGTACAGACCTACGCCGATGCCAAGGGAATGCTTGCAGTTCAATTGCCCGGTGGCCTGCCTCTGGTACAGGGAAATATGGCCATGCAACTTGAAGGCGTACAGAACGGTGCTGACGTGGACCTTGTACTTCATGCCGGCGGTACCACAAGACCTATTGGCCTCAATAACCTTGGCGGTGAATTTGAAGGACTTGTCAGTATCCGGGATGAGTTTATTCCTTCTATAAAGGATGATCTTGATAGACTGGCCTACGAGGTAAGCGGTGCTGTCAATGCTGTCCACTATGACGGAGCCGGACTTGATGGCACAACACAGCAAAATTTCTTTTCAGTTCATCTCGCTCCAGGTCCGGCACCTGTTCCACCGCCGGACCCATGGATTGACGCTGCCCGTAATATTTCCGTCCTTATCTCTGATTCTAATCATGTTGCAGCAGCGCAGGCTCCACCTCCACTTGGTACCGTAGCCCCTGGAGATAATCGAAATGCCCTTCTGCTTTCAAATTTAGGCGAAGATTTTCTTATCGACGGTGTTGATGATTTTGGCGCTTATTACGGAAAAATCACTGCCCAAATTGGTATTGAATCTAGTCAAAACCAACTCGCATTGGGTGGTGCCGAAGATGCAGTAATACAGCTTCAAAACCTTCGTGATGGTATAGCAGGAGTCTCACTCGAAGAAGAGATGATTAACCTGATTCAATATCAGCGAGGTTTCGAATCATCTGCAAAATTTCTTTCCACCGTTGATGAAATGATGGGATCCATTATTCAGCTTAAACAATAATTGTATCTCCTGGAGATAGAGTATGAAAGCCACTGAAGGAACGACCTATCGCATGCTGCAATCGAATTTGGGAAATATTACGACCCGATTAGAAGAGCTACGCACCCAAGGGGCAACTGGCATTAAATTAAGTAAACCCTCCGATGATCCATCATCTATCCGTCCAGTGCTGGCCACCCGCACCCAGATAATGCATACGGACAGATATCTTGAAACCATGGGGGTTACACTCGATAAGATGGAATCCACAGATGGACATCTGAGCCATGTGGAAAATATCCTGCAGCGAGTCAAAGAAATCACTATTAACTCAATTAATAGTGCCATGAGTCAAAGTGACCTGGATACTTTTGCCGATGAAGTTTCAAATCTGAAAGCTGAACTCATTGACACTGCCAATGCAAAGGTTGATGGCAAGTTTATTTTTTCTGGATATGCTGAGAACACAACACCGTTTGAAAGAAATCCTAATTATAACCCAGACCAGACTGTCCCCATCCCACCACCTTATGATAAAACAGATTCTACAACCTGGCCCTATCTGTATATGGGGACACCAAATCCAACTGAGCTTGAAATAACTCCAGGAGAAGCCCTCGAATCCAATCTTACTGGTAACGACCTTTTCTTTGGTGTCTCAAATTCAAACTGGGTTGATTCAACAACTCCCGCAGCCGGTCCTCCACCTGAGACCGATCGAAATGATATCTTCAGTATCCTTGAAAGAACCGAAGAAGCACTACGCGCCGGTAATATTAACGACCCTGCCGGTGCAGGTGGTGGGTTACAGGCAAAACTAGATGAATTGGATGTGTCAGCTAATCAAAACAGACGACTCCGTAGTCAGCTTGGAAATAGAGCTTCACGTGTTGACTCTGCCATGCTGGCTCAGGAGGATGTATCCATAGATTTACGGCAAATCCTTTCCCGTTATCAGGATGCTGATGCAATTGATACCTTTAATGCAATTGTACAACAGGAAACGGCTTTTCAGGCTGCACTGAGCATCACCTCTAAAGTGTCCCAAATATCGATTCTTGATTATTTCTAGTAAATGTAGACACAGATTTCTGAGCTGCCTTTAACTGTGATATTTTCCTGATTACCAATTAAATTCAGGTAACGATAAAATAGAGTTGTTAAATGGGACTGCGAATTGGGACTGTAGGAGCTCGCCCCTGCGAGCGATTTCTCCCCAAGTTTAGCAACACGTTCATTCGCTCACAGGGGCGAGCTCCTACACCAATAAACGACGAAGCTGAGCTTGGATGGGTACTAAAATAATTTTGACCGAATAAAGCCCTCGTCAGAAAGTTGAGATTTTTATCTCTCCATTTGACATTATACTCTATTACGCATAGCATACGTTGATTCAGTGTTACTTCAGCGTGTTGTTGTGAAGGGATATTATTTCATCAAAAAAACACAAAATCTAGTATCTGTAAAATTACGCTGAATAGTTACGATTCAGATCACATTTTCAACGCTTATGCACATTTTTTATGGAGCGCAACATGCTCGTTCTCACCCGAAAAAGTGGTGAAGGAATTGTCATCGGTGACAATATCACCATTAAGATTATAGAATTAAAAGGAGGCGGTGTCCGCATAGGTATAGATGCCCCCAAAGAAGCTAAAATCTACCGTCAGGAAGTATATGACCGTATAATAGAAGAGAATAAAAACGCCATGCAATGGGATATGGATGTCCTTAATTCTCTTAGTACCAACCTTTCAACCGAGAAGAAAAAGAAATGAACACCATAAAAACACGATTTGGGGAAATTGAATATGATCCTGCCAACCTGCTTCATTTCCCTGCGGGTATGATCGGTTTCCCCACCCTTCATGATTTTGTAGTCATGCCAAATAAAAAGGAAGGTCCCCTTTTTTGGATTCAAAGTGTCGACGACCCTGATATCGCATTTGTTCTCACCGATCCAAGCAATTTTTTTCTCGATTACCAGGTTACACCCGATGATTCAGAACGAAATTATTTAAATATTGCAAAGGATGATGAATGCTTTGTCCTTACAGTGGTGACCGTACCACCAGACCAGAAAATAACCATTAATCTTGCAGCTCCCATACTTTTCTCTGCCAAAACGAACAGAGCTATTCAGGTGATCCTGGAACAGACGCAATTTAAGTCTAAAACTCCGCTGCCACAATGATGTTCTGGGTTCCTGACTTGAAAAAACCGAACAAGTAAGATGGGTATAGTTTTAGACTGAAGACTAAAAGCCGAAGGTTGATAGTGCTATTTTTTTTCTGATTACGTACAAAGCTCAGCCATTTTTGTCTGTCATTCCCGCGGAGGCGGGAATCCAGGTGGGTGGCACGAAACTGGATCCCCGCCTCCGCGGGGATGACACATCTGGTCACTTGTAATTCTTATGTCTTATCAGCCCATTACGCCTCAAATATGTGACGTTGGCTGAGTTTCATACGTAATCAGAATTCTATTACCTTCAGCTTTCAACCTAAACACCTTCTACCTGACACATTGCCCCCTCTAATATCCCATAACAAATCCCGATCACCACTAAAGCGCAAGTAACCACAAAATGGATCTGTAGGAGCTCACCCCCGCGAGCGATTTCCCAAGCAAGGTCCAGCAACACGTTCATTCGCTCACAGAAACGAGCGCCTAAACCAATAAGCAAAGCTGAGCTTAAGTCGTAATCATGTAACAAATTAGCCCAACAACACAAGATAGAAAGTAGATAAAATAAGGTAAGAGATGGCATCAAAGGGATAAAACCTGCTAGAATCACCTATTGCAGTATGGAGCCATACCCGGCAATAACTTTACTTGTCCCAGAAGATTCCTTTTGGGCCAGTGGCTTTTCTGTTAACTTCTGAAGATCCTGAAGAAGCACCTTTTTACGTTGCTGTGCTTTAGATTCAATGATATCCGCTTCCCGTATTGCCACATCAAGAGCACGTTGATATTCACCAACCAGGGGATTTTCAAGAACCTCATGACCTATAAAAGTCATGATCTCATGAAGTGTCTTGTCGTACTCAGCAATACTTTCCTGTAAGCCCCGAATCGTCGCACAGCGCTGCAATATTTCCCCAGGTGTTATTTCATCTATAACATCAATGAGTTTTGTGGTTTCTACAGTGAGTTCTTTGTAATAGGCAATAGATTCATTTAGATATTCATCTATTGTTTTCATATTAGATTCCACATTGAATGAGGAAGGGAAAAAGCCTTATAATGATTTAAACACTCCACAAAGATTTGCAAGTTCTTTATAGTTTGCAATAGTCTCTGTTAAATACTCATCTACTGTTTTCATTGAGTAGACCAAACTGTTCAGGAAGCCTTGTTTACAATCTTCCCTTGATGATCTTCACTCTTTTTATAACCACTTAATGCCTTTCTACCAATTTTAACAGCATTGATTTCACTGGCCATTAAGGATTTAACACTATTCGCTTTGGGAACAACCACCTCCAACAGGTGTGTTATTTCTTTTTGCAGTGCACCTTTTTTACTAAGAAATTGTTCCGTGATATCAGAATACTCTACCAGAGATAACTCATGCAACAATGCTTTATCTGTCTCTTGAGTTTCCTGCTGAAGGGTAGAAAACCTCGTATTAAACTCATCTATATGATCAGATGAATGATCATCAATTGTATGCGATAATGACTTAAGCAGTCCGATCATATCAAGCTGCTGCTCAAGTGATTTTTGCTGAAGCATTTCCAAAATGTTTCCTTCATCTACATTCATTAATACAGACTCATTCAAAAAATCCTTTTTTATCAACTAGACACTGCAAACCGGGTATAACCAGTTGGCAAGCTATTGGCACTTTTTTCGGGGTATTCATTCACAGTTTTTTGCGGGTATCCATTGCCTACATTTTTTGTCTGGGCATTGGCAACTTGTTTTTCTTCAGGAGGTTGCGCAGTAATGGCTTTTTCTTTTTTATTTATCACCACCGCTTCTCCCCAGGTCTGACGGAGCTCCACAAGCAGCTTCTCAACTACCTTCAGTTTATCAATATCATTTTTAATATTAGCGTTTGTTAGTTCCCGAATCATAAAATCATACAGTTCATGCAGGTCATCGGCAATCTTTCCACCAATATTGTGATTCAATGTATTAGAAAATTCAGTTACTATCGCCATGGCTTTCGTTATACCATGCCGTCGCATATCCGGCCTGTTTTCTTCAACACCTGCAATGGCTTCTCTGGTAAAACGAATTGCACCATCGTACAGCATTAGAAGAATTTGTTCAGGGGATGCTGTATTTACTTGATTGTCCTGGTACTGATTAAATTTATATGGGTTTTTCATCTCTAGTTGCTCTTATATAAATTAGCTAGCATATCCATCTGCTGCGTTAGATAATCACTTTGTGCGTTCAGATTACTGACCAAAAGTTCCATGGCATTAAACTGGGCCCGGATACGTTCTTCAATCTTGGCAATCAACGGTTCTTTCTGGGCTATCTGGTTATCAAGTCGTTTTACCGCACTATCGTAACGATCTTCTTTTTCAGCATACATTCCATTTGTTGCAGAAGTAGTTTGAATAAGATAGGAGTTGAATTTTTTCATCACTCCGTCATTATTACTTTCGCCAGCAAGAAGTTTCACAACATCAGTAAATTTTGCATCCAATGTAGCATCAAGTTTACCACTATTTATATGCAGGGTTCCATCAGACTGTGTTGAAATGCCAATTTCACTGAGAATCTGCAGAGAACCACTGCTACCGACCGAATCTGACAACATTGACTGAAGGTCTCTTTTAATACTATTGATAGTTGCATCACCTCTAAGATAATCACTGAGGCTTGTTTCTTCAGCAGCATTCGTGTCAGAGTCAGCATCTGTCGTACTGGTAGTAATTACTTCATATCCAGAACTGATCCAGTCCATTACTTCATTATAACTGCTAACAAAGGTAGATAACTTTTCTTTCAGGCTATCACTATCAGCTTCTATGTGTAGCGTAGTCGTTTCATAAACTGCAGGATTCCCATCGACTATCGGAGTAATAATCTCATTAACTTTATTGAGATTGATTGTGACTCCGGGGATAATACCTGTGAGCGTATTGGTGTTGCTGACCACGCCAAGCCCGTCTACATAGGCTAGGGCCTGTTGAGCACTTCGTACCTGGGTGGCAGAAAATGCTATGGGATTTTCCTCTTCATCCCTAAAATCGTAACTCAAAGTAAAACTTGTGGATGCGTCTTCCCCAGTGAACACCAGATGATAATTTTCACTGTCACTGCCATCACTGATGATAGATGCAGAGACTCCTGTTTGTTCTGATGTACTATTTACTGCCTCCATTAGGCCCTGAAGAGAATTGTTGCTGCTGTTGATTTCTATACCTACTGAACCGATGGCTAACGTACCTGTACCAAAAGCACTGTCACTTTTTGAGCTGTACCCTGTGGTTACAGTTTTCTGCACCTGTGCAAGTTGCACCACTGAAATATCATAATTACCTTCATGCGCACCATTTGATGAGGCTGTAATTTCTCCTTCAGAACTGAGCCTGACACTGGTAGTCTGTACATCACTGGTAACATTTAAGTCACCTGCTGCAGAACGCAGATCGTCCAACTTGGCATCAAACTGCTCATATGCTTGAAGACGAATGCTTTCATACTCTTTATTGGCCTCCAGACGATCCAATGGTCGTCGCTCAATAGCCATCAGGCTACTAACTAGGTCTTCTGTGGGCAGACCCGTGGCGAGGCCACCAAAACTTATATCTGCCATATCATACTCCTTGGCGAATTTTAGTGACTAACTAACTACAATATAACACAAATAAGGTTTTACCCTACGTCATCAACAAGATTACCGCGCAGGTCAGCAAGACTAGCCTGCATACCCAAAACTTCTTCAGCAGGAACCTGTCGAATAACTTCGTCGGTTTTTGAATCCACAACTTTCACAATCAGTCGATCAAATTCCTGATTGTTTTCAAAGCGGACACTATATAAACCGTCCTCTGTAAGTGACTTTATCTGGCTCAAAAGCTCTTCCGGCTGAACAGCACCGTTTTCAGATGTGCTTACCTTTTCAAGATCAACATCTGCATTTTTCAAATCTTTGCGACCAGATGATACCGCTTCAGCTGCCTTTGGCATCTGCTGAAGTGTTGAACCCGTTGCACTCATAGTTTCTACTGACATAATTAACTCCTCTAACATACACTGCTATTTGCAAGGCTATTCATAACTTTAAAAAAACATCTCCTGGAAAACCCTCCCAACAGTGAGAGAGTTTTCCAAGAAACTTTATATGCCGGGAGCTGAAACTTCCAACTCCCAGGTAGAGTTTATGATTAACCTAACAGTGACAGGGCCAGCTGTGGAGCCTGGTTAGCCTGGGCCAGAATAGAAACACCAGCCTGCTGCAGAATGTTTGACTTCGTCATTGCAGAAGTTTCCATGGCGATATCAGCGTCAAGGATACGAGAACGAGCAGCAGAAAGATTCTCTGAAACGTTGTTCAAGTTAGCAATGGTTGACTCAAAACGATTCTGAACAGCACCGAGACCACCACGGATGGAATCAATGTCAGAAAGAGCTGCATCTACGGATTCAATAGCTTCCCATGCACCCTCTCGAGTAAGAACATTAATTTGGTCTATGGTAGTTGTTTGATTACCGGTTGTATCAAGACCAGCCGCCGTAAGAGAGTCACCAGTGAAAAGTATATCGGCTTCACTGTCAAGGAGCACCTGTCCTCTATGCGTACTTTGCGTTGTACCAACATCTGCAAGGCCAGCAGCAATACCGTCATCACCGTCACCAGTAGCATCGACACCTTCTGTGATGGTGAAGTTACTTCCATCAGTTTTGGTCATTTCGACAGCACCAGCATCATTAATGGTGGATGTGAAACCGGAGATAGCGTTGATAGCATCAGAAACTTCAAGAGCAGTAACACTAGCATCTGCAAGCGCCGCAGAGAGATCAACAGATGCGCCGTCAACAGACAGCGTATAAGAACCACCGTTGACTGTTCCGGCAGTAAGTCCAGCATTACCTGGTGCAGTTCCACCAACAGTAAAACTTTCATTACTGGATAACGTGATAGAACCATACGTTGTTCCTTCAGCGAGACCGGCTCCACTTGTAGCGACAGCTGTGGTAGTATCTCCTTCCACACCATCTGCAAAAGCTTCCAGTACTACGATATTGCTTCCATCATCTTTACTAATGGTAAGTTCATCACCATCAGCCGAGGCAGTGTATCCAGAGATTGCATCAATGGCAGTTGCATATTCAGCAGTACTAATAGTTCCATCAGCTTTTGCGTTTGTCAAATCAACAGCAGTGCTGTCAAGAGACAATGTGTATGTTCCTACAGTTGCTGCTTGATTATTAGTATATCCAGCAGCTGCTTCTGCAGTACCACCCATTGTGATATTACTTGTGCTGGTAAGTTCAATGGAACCAAAATAATTGGTTGCCGTTCCACTAGTAAGACTAGTTAAACCTTCGCCAGCAGCGTCCGCACCGAGTGTCTCGGTTACAGCCAAGTTACCACCATCAGTTCTGGTAAAAGCGAGGTCACCATCTTGAGCACGACCGGTTACGGTAATACCTGCAAGAATAAGGGCAGCTCCTGTTGTCTGACCAGCGCTTAACTCGGTGTCGAGCTCAGCATCTGTAATACCTGCAGCCGCAGTAAAACTTACTGAGCCAACATTAAGAGTGAACGAAGTATCTGTTGCAGCCCGATTATCAGTATTTGTGAAACCAGCCACTGTGGCATCAGTACTACCTGTTAAGTCAATTGCCTCACCGGAAGCACTGGCGATAGCCAATGTTCCATAACTGGCATCAACGCCATTGTTAACACTGGTTTGAAAACCATTTGCAGCACCAGTTGTTGACTCTGTTAAAACTATATCATGACCAACACCGGCTGCAGTAGAGAATGTCAGGGAATCCATTATAGAAGTTGCAGACGTGAGATCACCGGCTGTAACAGTGATATCATTGCCGTTGTCATCTTGATATACTAACGTATTGGAAGCGGTTGAGAGGGTTCCTGAGGTGTTAGCGTGAGCATTAAGAGCAGCCAATGCCTCAACATCCGTCAATGTTGTCGCACCATCAACGTCTAAAAGATTACTAGCATCACCATTCACATTAAGTGAGTACACTGTTGCTGCTTCAACATCAGTATAAGTACTAAGACTTCCAGAAGTGGACGCACCTACAGTTACAGTGATATCAGATGTACCGCCAGCAGCAGTGTCAGCCGCTGTTTCAATTGCTGCTTTATAAGCCTGCGCATGGCTGGTTGTGGTATTTACAGCAGCCACATCAGTACCATTAATATCTAGTTGACCTAGCGTAGCATCACTAAGAGCAGTTGTACTTTGTGCCTGAGCAGTTGCATCCGCAGTAATATCGGTCCACGCAGCAGTACCAGCTAAACTGGTTGTTCCGGAAGCTGTAGCAGATACATTTGAATCAGCAGTTTCAATGGCAGTTGCAATTGCAATAGCATCTTGTGCAGTCGCAGCAATATTTCTACCGTTAACTGTCAAATCTCCACCACCGGCTATAGCAGCTGTTACAGCGGTACCTTCAATCTTGGTTGTACCAAGACTAACAGGAGCAGCTGTTTGAGTAACACTATTAGTGGCTGTTGCAGTTACTGCACTGTCAGCAGCCTCAATAACTGTTGCTATGGCAGCAGCATCCTGGGCAGCAGCAGCTACATCAACACCATTGATGGTAAGATCACCAGTACCAGCTACACTACCAGTTACCGCGGTACCAACCTGTTCAGTTGCCGCAAGAGTCATACCAGCAAAGTCCATGGTCTGTACGTTTGTGGCAGTGGCTGTTACGTCGGAATCAGCTGTGGAAATAGCAGCTGCAAGAGAAACGGCATCATCAGTGGTTGCGGCAACAGCATTGCCATTAACTACCAGACCACCGGCAGCGAGTGCGCCAGTTACGTCTGTTGAGCTTATAGCAGTTCCGGCAGGGGCTTCAATATTAGTACCTACTTGACTTAAATCGGCAGCAAGGGCACTTTGAATATCGAAGGAAATAGTTTGGCTGGTACCGGCATTGGCACCAACTTGAAAAGTAGCATCGGTCATTGTACCGTCAATAACTTTTCTACCATTAAATTCTGTAGTCACAGCAATACGATCAAGCTCAGCTTGAAGTTGTACAACTTCATCGTTTAGAGAAGCACGATCTGAGGTGCTGTTTGTATCGTTAGCAGACTGGACAGCAAGCTCACGCATACGTTGCAGGATGTTAGTACTTTCCTGCAGTGCACCTTCAGCAGTTTGAGCAAGAGAAATACCATCATTGGCATTACGAGCCGCCTGGTTCAAACCACGAATCTGAGAAGTCATACGATCAGAAATGGCGAGACCAGCAGCGTCATCTTTTGCTGAGTTAATTCGAAGGCCAGAAGAAAGGCGCTTCATTGATTGATTAAGAGAAGATTGAGATGTACCCAGGTTACGTTGGGCGTTGAGGGATGCTACATTTGTGTTAATTGTAATGGCCACGGTAAATCCTCCATGAAATGAATAAATTGGGCGTCCTTGCCCGGGTTAAAAAAACATTTTGTATATCTGTGCTACTTTTGCCTTATGTCTGTTGGTACACCTCCTGTTAGCGAATATGTTTTTTGTTTATAGTAATCAGCTTATCAAAAAAGCAGGAAAACAAATATCTTTTTCCTTTATCTATTATCGGCTGATCTACACCTACTCTTTAGGAAAAAAATGCTTTTTTTTAAAATAAAATAAACATTTGTCATTTCAGTATGATAGAAATACAAAAAATACCTTTTAAAAAGATTTATTGTATGAAATATATTTCTTTTGTTCAAAATATCAGGTTGAAGGTGTTTAGGCTGAAGACTGAAGGTAAAGAAAACAGCATCATTAACTCTTCAGCCCTCCCCCCTTCAGTCTTCAACCTAAACGCTAGTGATAAAATCCTACCCCTGCAGCAGCGACAGAGCCAACTGAGGTGTCTGATTGGCCTGGGCGAGGATTGAGACACCCGCCTGCTGCAGAATATTACTCTTGGTCATGGCAGAGGTCTCCATGGCGATATCAGCATCAAGGATACGAGATCTTGCTGCGGACAGATTCTCAGCAACATTGTTCAGATTGGAAATTGTTGACTCAAAACGATTCTGTACAGCACCAAGACCACCACGAATGGTATCTATATCTTCCAAGGCCGCATCAACACTTGCTATTGCAATCCAGGCATTTGCCCTAGTATCGACACTTACCAAATCAATTGTAGTGGTTTCATTTCCAGCTCCACCGATACCCGTTGCCGAAAGACCGGTTCCATCAACAAGAATATCATTAATGGAGTCCAGGGTAACCTGACCATAGAGCGTGGTTGGAGTATTTGCGGTGAATGCATCTCCGGTCATACCCACCACCGTCTCACTAATAGCCATACTGGAGCCATCATCGGTTACCCTAGCTATATCTATATTACCAGTATCACTATTAATAGTGGCAGTATATGCAGCATCGGCATTTATGGCACTTGCAACTTCTGCTGCGGTGACATCACCATCAGCCCCCGAAACGGATATGACTGTACCATCGATATCAAGGGAATAGGTATTTACAGTAACCGCAAGCCCTGCAGCTACAGCATCAGCACCACTTATAGTGATATTGCTGCTTCCGCCATCGAGGGTAACTGATCCATAAAAGGTACTTGGAGTGCCTATTGTAATATTAGCAAAACCATTTACAGCGGCACCAGCGGTTGTTTCTGAAGCAACGATAGTGTTCCCCTGGGCATCGGTGAATGAGAGAGTACCTAGAGCAGCAGAGGTTCCGGTATCTATAGTAAGGCCTGCTGTTGCAAGATTAGCAGCAACCGTAGGATCTGTTAAACGAGTATCTATATAGGCTGCATCATAAGTTCCGCCAACGGTAACATCAGCAATATTTGCAATCTCCACCCCACCAATACTAAGAACATAATTTCCTGTTCCAGCAATTGTCGTAAAAGCGCCAAGGCTTCCTGTTGTTGAAGTTGCCGTTGCCGATACCGTGGTATCAGTATTAATTGCTGAAGCAATTGCCCCAGCATCCTGCAAAGCTGCAGTGGTAACAGGCATGCCGTTAATAACCAGATCGCCTGTAAGGGGACCGGTAACAGCAGTACCAACCATGGTGGTTGCGCCAGTTGCAGCAAGTGGATCAAAGGTGAGAGACTGAGTATTTACTGCAGTAGCAGTTACTGTAGGATCAGCGGCTTCAATTGCAGCTGCAATGGCGATGGCATCCTGGGGAGCTGCAGCCACTGGAAAGCCATTAACCGTAAGTGTATCAGCAAGCAAAGGTCCGGCAACAGAATCACCTACTGCTCAGCGACTCCCGAAGCAAGTCTCATTGTAGTTTGAAAGCGGGTGTGTAGGCCATGAGATTTAGCAATATACTGTTTTTAACAGAATTTGATCAAGTTGT
>Ga0307988_1000189_pt1 | contig 47708 bp, 60 predicted proteins | sample EllFjometagen183_FD_203166 | JGI IMG/M metagenome (GOLD analysis project Ga0307988, IMG submission 203166) | Marine microbial communities from Ellis Fjord, Antarctic Ocean - #183 | ecosystem: Environmental > Aquatic > Marine > Unclassified | place: Southern Ocean | collected 2014-10-08 | reverse complement strand
ATTTCTATGCGTTCAACGTATCTGGAAATAAAGGAGTAGCTTGCGGACTCAACAACCTCAAGAAGGAGGAGGACGGTGAACGCCTTAGTGGTGGAGGCTCATCGGCTGAAGAGGACTTCGGAGAGGAGGATGATAGCATGATGTAAAGGTTATGCTATCCTCGGTGGGGCTCTTCCAAAGAGTCCCGCCAACTACGGGGCTGTGGCGAAATGGTAGACGCGTTATATTTTCAAAAGTGGGCCAATCTAACCTGCGTAGTACTAGCAGGAGACAAGGATGAGAAAATATAATATTTACAGGTTCGACTCCTGTTTGCCCCACAAATTTTGATCTTCTCCTTGGCTTCAACCCCTTGAGAAAAAAGCTAAGTTAAGACTGTAAGTGGGAGGATCTTTTTAGTTCATTGATATCAGACGACTGACTGAGTAGAAAAGAATAATATGCCGACAGGGCCTCTATTCTCCGATTTAGCTAATCGGTATCTGACAGTCATATAATGAGAATGATTGTGGAAGTTAACGAAATATTAACGTAAAACATGACAGAGTCTTGATCTCTAAAGCCCGCGGCGCGGTCCGCCGTCATCAAGCATTATGCCTCTTAAAGCAGAGGGTCGTCTTTTTTTTAAACACCACAAAGAAATGAAGAAACTACACATCGACATTGAGACTTACAGCTTGGAGGACCTCAGAACCGTGGGGGCTTACAAGTATTTCGAATCAATAGACTTCGAGATCCTGCTTGTAGCTTACGCCTTTGATAACGAGGACATCCAGATAGTCGACACGGCTCAAGGCGAAGAACTGCCCGAGGAATTTATCGAAGCCTTGATAGATTACCGGGTCCAGAAGCACGCCCACAACGCCAATTTTGAGAGACAGGCCTTCAAGGCAATCGGTTATGACGTTCCCGCCAAGCAATGGTATTGCTCAATGATTAAAGCCGCTTATTGTGGCTGGCCTCTGCCACTAGCTGAGGTATCCAAAGCAATGGATCTCGGGGTTTATGGGAAACTCACAACAGGCAGGGCGCTAATAAAATACTTTTGCAAGCCGTGCAAACCATCAAAAGCCAACGGCCAGAGATCCCGTAATTTCCCAGAGCACGACTTGGAGAAGTGGGATGAGTTTAGACACTATTGTGGGGGAGACGTTGCAGCAGAGCGGGAAGTTGGCAATCGATTAGAAAAGTATCAAATTCCAGAATTTGAGAGGCTCAACTGGCTACTCGACCAGAAGATAAATGATAGAGGGATCCTGATTGACATACCAATGGCCCGAAACGCTTTTGATATGGATACTCGTTTCTCTGCAGGAATAACTCAGAGAGTCAAAGATATAACAGGAGTGGACAATCCCGGCAGCACTGCCCAGCTCAAGAAGTGGCTGAGTGATGCCATGCAAAAAGAAATAACAACATTGGCAAAAGATTCAATTCCGGCTCTCATCGAAGAGGCTGGTCCTGGTGCTGCCGCGGATGTCCTCAACCTGAGAAAAAAACTGGCCAAGTCCTCAACTAAGAAATACGTTGCGATGCAAAATTGTGTTTGTGAGGATGGTAGGGCTCACGGACTTTTCCAATTTTACGGAGCGAGCAGGACCGGCCGCTGGGCTGGTAGGCTCATCCAACTTCAGAACCTCCCTCAGAACCATTTGGAGGACTTGCAGGGCGCTCGTGACGTGGTCGCTTCAGGCGATTACGATTTACTAGGGTTGTTGTATGATGACCTGTCCTCTGTCCTCTCACAACTTATCAGGACGGCGTTTGTTGCCCGGGAGGGTTATACCTTCGCTGTGGCTGACTTCGGAGCAATCGAGGCGAGGGTCATCGCTTGGCTTGCTGGTGAGCAGTGGAGGCTTGATATTTTCAATTCACACGGGAAAATATACGAGGCCTCGGCGGCTATGATGTTCAACGTACCCATCGAATCGGTGACCAAGGGCTCAGACATGAGAGCAAAGGGCAAAGTTGCAGAGCTGGCACTTGGTTATCAAGGATCAATCGGAGCGTTAACGAAAATGGGAGGTGAGGATATGGGTCTGACAGATACCGAGATGAGAGCGATCGTAAAGAAGTGGAGGCTGGCCAACCCTAAGATTGTTAAACTCTGGGAGGGCATAGAGAACTGCGCTAAGATAGCAATCAAAGGACATAAGCAGATAGTTAGTAAATACCACGGCATAACCTTTGACTCCAATAAGGATGTCCTGACAGTCAAACTCCCGTCAGGCAGGAAGTTGTTTTATCTGGAGCCAACGTTCACAGTTAACAAATGGGGTAAACAGTCAATTCAATATAAAGGAACGGATCAAGATACAAAACAGTGGACTAACATTGACACATACGGAGGGAAACTGACTGAGAATATAGTTCAGGCCATTGCCCGGGACATCTTGGCTTACGCTATGGATGCTCTGGATAAAGAGGGCTTTGATATAGTTATGCACGTACACGACGAGGCAAATTGTGAAGTTCCTGTTGATGATGCTGAGGACGACCTGAGGACTATCAGTAACATAATGGGGAGACCCGTTCCTTGGGCTCCAGGATTACCACTAATTGCAGACGGATATATTACACCGTTTTACAAAAAAGACTAAAGTTATGACAGACCAAATCCACAATGTTTACAACGGGACATCGATCCCCCCTATCCACTTCGCTTGTGCTGACGACAGTATGAGACCAGTTCTGGAGCACGTTTTTCTGACCCGAGAGCACATAGTTGCAACCAGCGGGCACATCGCAGTGGTCCACAAAACCGAGGAAGTATTCTCTAAGCCTTTTATAGAAGGTTTCCCCGACGAGCCCTTCCTGATTTACAAAACTTTCTGGGCTGAGATGAGCTCCAGTAAGGTGAATTATCTGGCTTGGGAGAACGGCAATATAGTTATCACTTACCGCAAAAAGGCACCAGACGGCTTAGTCCGACCCGTAGCTGATGGCGGGGACGAGGGTAGTTATCCTAACTGGTCGGCAGTAATTCCTGACTCAGACAGAGTCTCTCTGGGGCTTACCGATATAGGTCTCAATCCAGACTATCTCATACTTATACAAAAGGCTTTTGGGTTACCCAAGAACTCAGGACTGTACTTCGACTTTGATGAGTCAGACAATGCTGTGATCGTTACTCACAATACAGAGGGCCCTTGGCCATCAGCTAAAGGAATAATTATGCCTTTGTTAGCTAAGAGGGTACAGGAATGATATACGACGGATCAATTGATATCGCAACAGGACTCGGAGCTAACTCCAGAGTTTGGAATAACGCCCCTTGGCAGTGGTCAGGACTGGTTAAGAAACTCAAGACAGAGACCAAAACTAACGAGACCCACAAAGAATTTATGTCCGCCACAAAAGGCGAGAGGTCGAAGATAAAGGATGTGGGGGGATATGTGGGAGGGTATTTAAGGAACGGACGCAGGAAGCCCGAGAACGTGGTTCACCGTCAACTCCTTACCCTCGACATTGACTTCGCACATCTTGACTTCTGGGATGACTTCTGTCTGCAGTTCGATAGCGCGGCGGTGTTACACGGCACCCATACACACTCAGACGAGAGCCCGCGTTACAGGCTTATCCTTCCCCTCTCACGAGAGGTTATACCAGACGAGTACGTGGCGGTGGGTCGTAAGATTGCTGGAGAGCTTGGGATCGAGTTATTTGATAATACTACTTTCGAGACCAACCGCTTAATGTTCTGGCCGTCAAATCCTAAGGATGTTGAATATTACTGCAGAGCGCAAGACGGTCCATGGATCGATGTTGACCAGATCCTGGAGAGCTATATCGATTGGAAGGACTCAAGTCTATGGCCAACAGCGGATAAGAAAATTAAGGAAGTCCAAGGGCTGGCATTAAAGCAGGAGGACCCAGAGGTTAAACGTGGGATGATTGGCGCGTTCTGTCGGACGTTCACAATCACTGAGGCCATTGACATCCTGTTAAAAGACAGCTACATCCAAGCCACCGATGGGCGTTACACCTATCTGAAGGGAACTGCCGCAGCCGGTCTGGTTATATACGATGATAAATTTGCTTACTCTCATCACGGCACCGACCCGAGCGGAGGGAAGTTGTGTAACGCCTTCGATCTTGTCCGCCTCCACCTTTATGGACATTTGGACAGTGCCGAGACTAAAGTCAAGAGCATGAGAGCGATGGAGCAGTTTTGCAGGGAGAACAAAAGAGTTAAAAAGACAGTAGCTGAGGAAACTATCAACGAAGCCAGATATGACTTTGTAAAGGAGGAGACCCCTATTGTTATCGATCTGACTTGGGCCGAGGAGCTTGAGATTGACAACCGGGGAGGGTATGCCTCGACCGCTGCGAATCTCAATATCATTTTCGCCAAGGATCAAAAGTTAAAAGGATTATTTCGTCAGAATGATTTTGATGGGAAAAGATATGTATTTGGAACCACGCCTTGGCGCAAGGTTAAAGAGCCGGAAGTTTTTAAGAATGTGGACTACTCGGGAGTCAGGAATTACATAGAAACAATTTACGGGATTACCGGCCATTTGAAAGTTGATGACTCCCTGGCTTTGGAATTTGAGAAAAGATCCTTCCATCCTGTCCGGGAATATCTTCAAGGTTTGGAGTGGGATGGCGCCCAGAGGGTTGACAGTTTCCTAATTGATTACTTTGGAGCTGACGATGACCATTACACCAGGGAGGCAATACGTAAGACCCTTGTCGGAGCCGTGGCCAGAATATTCCACCCGGGAGCTAAGTTTGATCTGGTACTTACTTTGGTAGGTTACCAAGGCACGGGGAAAAGTACAATGGTCACTAAATTAGGTAAAGGATGGTCATCAGACACATTTACCACTGTCCAAGGCAAAGAGGCTTTCGAGCAACTGCAGGGGGCTTGGCTTATCGAGATGGCTGAGCTTGACGGGCTCCGAAAGGCAGAGGTCGAGTCAATCAAGCACTTTATATCTAAGCAGGAAGACACGTTCCGACCTGCCTACGCCCGGACATCCGAGACATATAAACGCCAGTGTGTGTTTATTGGCACAACTAATAATAAGGATTTTCTCAGGGATCCCTCAGGCAATAGGCGTTTCATGCCAGTGGATATCGCCCCTCACAAGGCAACTAAAAGTATTTTCACTATACCAGACATGGAGATAGACCAGATTTGGGCTGAGGCGGTTACCAAGTACCGGGCAGGCGAGAGTCTGTTCCTGAGCGTTAATGCCGAGGAGCTTGCCAGAGCTGAGCAACGTAAGCACAGCGAGTCAGATGAGCGCAAGGGGATTATCGAGAAGTATTTGGACGTGCCCCTTCCAGCCAACTGGGGTAGCCTGGGAGTGGAGGAGAGGCGGATGTATTTAGCTGACCCACACACTGAAGGGGTCGAACGCGAGTATATTTGCACTGCAGAGGTCTGGTGTGAATGCCTTGGCAAAGAAAAAGAAGATATGGACAGGTACAAAACCCGGGAGATAAACGACATCCTCCGAAGCCTTGAGAACTTCGAGCAATCCAGATCCTCTAAGAGTTTTAAGATTTACGGCACACAGAAATATTATACACGAACTTTATACTAAGATGGTTGAATCAGAAAAGAAACTAGAAAAATATCTAGCTGAGCAAATCAGGAAAGCCGGGGGCTGGAGTTTAAAGCTCCTCTCTGTCCATGTGACGGGATTACCTGACAGGCTTTGCTTGTTCCCCGGTGGTAAGATGTTCTTTGCTGAGATGAAAACCACGGGTAAAAAACCTACTAAAATGCAAACTTTAGTACACAACAGACTCCGAGCAATGGGGTTTAAAGTTGTGGTTTTAGATAACATAAATGATATAAATCAAATAATTGAGAGTTATGAAAACTGAACACAAATTAACAAACAGAGACATTAGTCAGCAGTATTCTGGGACTGAGTTTTACCTAACGAAGAGTGAATTACTAGGGACTTTTGCGGGTTGGGTAGTTCAACACAGCCCGTATGATACGCCAAATATTACTAAGGTGTTAAAGGCTTGGGATAAATTCTTGTCCATGAAATTTGATACCTCGGACAAGGTTGCTAAATTTACCTATAATGAGTTAAGTGATTATATTTCCAGTGATACCTTTGAGGCTATTCCTGAGATTGAGAAGCTTAACAACCCTAAGATTAAGAGTGGATTAATGTTTTCGAGTTGTAGTAGATATCACAAAACTAAGGCTGATTATGATTTTATCGATCTCGGAGCTTTATCGAGAAACATATTTTACGATATATGCAGAAGTCACATAACTCAGTCTCTATAGTATGAAAAACTGGACGCCTGTTGAGTGGAGTTTATTTATCCTGACATTGACTGTGCCGGTGGTGCTTATTGCCACGTTGGTTATCCGCGCCATAACTGGCACAGCAGCGTCAGAGCAAGGCTCGGTATTACTGGCCGACTTGTTGAAGGTAATCACTGGAGGGGTGCTGGGAATAATTGGATCCAAATTTAATAGTAAAAAAGATGCTAGGTAAAGACATTGCAAAAACATTTTTAGATAAATGGGATGTTGCAGAATTAAAAAACGAAGTGACTAAACTCAGAGAGCAGAGGGATGAGGCGATAAAGTGGCTTGAACTTATAAAGCCTTTTATGCCTAATCTTATTGGTCGTGCAAAAGTGAAAGCTAAGCTCAAAGAATTTATCGAATCCACTAAATGAACCGCTCTGACCTACACGAATACCAGAGAACAGCAGTCGATAAGATAACCGGCAACCCGTACTTTTCACTATTTTTAGATATGGGCTTGGGCAAGACAATTGCCACACTCACAGCCATTTACACACTAATGTATGAGGAGTTGGATATCTTAACGGCTCTGGTCATCGCCCCTAAGCGTGTGGCTGAGAACGTATGGTCTGACGAGTGTAAGAAGTGGGAGCACACGAAGAGGTTAAAGATATCCGTTGTCGCAGGGACTGAGAGGGAGCGCAAGGCGGCTCTGATGGTCAAGGCTGACATTTACACCATTGGCCGGGATAACGTGGTCTGGCTTTGTGGTCAATACGGAGGACTAGAACTCCCCTTCGATATGTTGGTGGTGGACGAGAGCAGTAGTTTTAAGAATCCTAAGAGCCTCAGATTTAAGGCACTCCGTAAGGTGCAACCATCCTTCAGTCGCGTTGTGCTTCTGACAGGCACACCATCACCAAATGGCTTAATCGATCTTTGGAGTCAAATTTATTTACTCGACCGAGGCGAAAGGTTAGGGAAATTCATCTCACATTTCAGAGAGGACTATTTTAAACCAGGCAAGCGCAACGGGGCAATAGTTTACAATTATAATATTCAGAAAGACGGCAAAGATCGGATATATAATAAGATCGGGGATATTTGCATGAGCATGAAGGCAGAGGACTATTTGACTATGCCTGAGCTTATAATGAATGATATCGCGATCAAGTTCCCGCCAGCCCTTCAGGCCCAGTATGATGAGTTTGAGAAGAGTCAAGTCTTGGAGCTATTCAACGTGGACTCAGAAATCTCAGCGGTTAATGCAGCCGCCCTGTCAAATAAACTCCTGCAGTTCTCAAATGGTGCCATATACGATGAGGATAAAAATTATCATGTTGTCCACGACTTGAAGCTGGACGCTGTGGATGAGATTATTGAAGCCGCTGGGGGAAAACCTGTGTTAATCGCGTGGACATACAGGCACGACTTGTATAGGCTTCAGGAGCGCTTGAAGAAATACAAGCCCCGGACAATCGAGACCGGGCAGGATATCAAAGATTGGAACGCGGGCAAGATCCAAATATTACTCATGCACCCAGCATCAGGTGGGCATGGCTTGAACCTTCAGTTTGGCGGGAGCTTGATCATATGGTTTGGTCAAACTTGGAGCCTTGAGCTATATCAACAACTTAACGCTCGTCTCAACAGGCAGGGCCAAAAGCAGACGGTTATTATAAACAGATTGATTGCACACAAGACAACAGATCAGGACGTTGTCAAGTCTCTTGAGGGTAAAGGCACTACTCAGGAAGGTTTAATGCAAGCAATGAAACAACGAATTGAAAAATATTTTTAGTTTTTTATGTAAATAATTTTTTATATCCGTAAAAAGGTGTAGATTTACATAAACAAAAACACCACATTATGAATTTAGACCAAGCCAAAACGAGAGCAAAAGAATTATCCTTAAAGACATCCACTAGTAATTTCTACATAGCCCTTGCCGATAAGGCTTATGGGGGTTACCAGATATCTAGTCGCTGGGAAGCTGGCACAATCGCTTACTTTTTTAACGGTAAAGAGTTTGACTGTTAAAAACACCACGCCATGAACGAACTACAAGAAAAAATTGATTTATTTGGCTCGGTAAACGTGAGAGTTTTCAGCCAATACGATCCAGACAACCAGATCGACTGTGTTAATGTAGATAACGTGGACGAGGCTATGGATATCCATGACAGCTATCCTAACGACTACGTTTATTTTGAATCACCATGGTAGTCCTCCCGATAATTATTCTCGCTGCAGGAATTGCAAACTTTTATTTACTAACCCGAAAAGACTAACAAATTCATTAATTGCGACAATGCTTATATTTTACAGCGCCATATTAGGGTTTTTATACTCGGTCATTGTCATCTGGACAGCCGTAAGGATTGGAGTACAATACTCCGCAGACCAGTTCAATCCGATAAGCTCTGTAAAAACTACATTCAATGAGTACTATTTAGAATATGACACGGAGATGTATATCACTGAACGGTCACCCAATAAGCCTCGCACTGAAATAAATGCGGGGTTTTTATAGTAGATGATAATATTTTACAATATAATAACAGGGTTTTTGTTCTCGATCTATACAGTCAGGACGCTCGACGTAGTTAGACTACTCAGTGTTAATGATTGGTTCAGACCCTCGGGCTTAGTCCCGCTCAAGCGAATTAAGCACTACTTGCTGTATGATACGTACACGACAGGGCGGGGCGCGCCATTAAAACGCCACTGACTCAAAACCTCGCACTGAAATAAATGCGGGGTTTTTATAGTATGAATACACAAGAAATGAACAACAGAGCCAATAAGACCCGCGTCTTGGAGATGCTCGAAAAGGCTCGCAGGATAATACTCGGCGAGGTAGTTATACAGGAACTCGAAGAGGCTAATATTGGTCGCACAGCTCGGGACCAGATCCCTCCTGAGTGGCCCGAGCTTGACCCTTTGAAAGTCCAGGCACTTGAGTTGATCGGGTTCACTGTTACTGACGAGGCACAGCTGGTTTTCTCGATCAGTCAGACCGGGCTGGCCTGTATAGCTCCCGGAGCAATAGATATTGTTATTAGCTCAATCAGTAAAGGTTTTCCGACTACTGCACCACGAAGGCCACGCAACGGAAGAACCCATACGGGGACAGGTGGACAGATCTCCCCTGGCTGGTCGTTACCTTATCCAGATTTGGGCTACGAGGTACTGCTGCAGAGAATTGAGGACATGACCGCTAACGTGGCCCGGAGCAGCGGGAAAATTCAAAGTACCTTCAATGTAGAACTCGAGTTGTTGGAAGGCCTTAATGAACTAATGTAAATTAATTTTACTTTTTTAGTGAAATAATTTTTTATATCCAATAATAGCTGTATATTTACATAAACAAAAACACCACACCATGACAATAGTAAAACTAAGCAACAGCAACTCCCTGACAGTAGACATCGAAGAAAATTTCTCAAACGAGTACTCAGTTGTAGTTGCTGACGAGATGGGGGACTATTGGATCGAGAGAACCGCAAAAACAATCGAAGCCGCTAAAGCTATCGCAGCAAAGTTAGTAGCCATAATATTAAAAAATTACTGAGCATGAACGAAATAATAGATTACAAGGGTTCCAGGTTCAGGATAGATTTTGACACCTGCCCTGAGAACGTTCAGGTGTATAACGTGGACTTAGTTGGAGGGGAGGATATTGCCGTCGACATAGATGAGCTTGAGGTATATTTACATAAACAAAAACACCACGATATTATGAATGACTCGAGAACAGGTTACAGAATACAAAACTCAGACAAGACTATATTAAACGCCGGAACGGATCAGCCAAGCTGGTTTTCCTTAGACGGTGCTCGGGAAGTAGTTAACTACGAGATCGGACAGACCCTAGTCGAGAGCGATGGAGTTAATATTTTATGGGAGGTATTATGATAAGACTACCAAAATGGCTCAGACCAAAGAAGAAAATTGAAAGTATAGAATTGCATATCGAGATCGACAAGGCTATACTTGAGACTCACTCAGAAAGTGATATTTACGTCCTCAGGGAGAACTGCAAAGCCTCCGCAGATAAACTTATAGACCAATTTTTCGATGACTAAAGACAGAGCCATAGACCTAGCCTTGGAGACAATCCAAATGAGCGTCCCCTTGAGTCAGACAGATATAAACGTCCTCCGAGATAACCTGGGACTCGTTTATGCAGCCGGTTACGGTGTAGCAGCAGACAAAGCAATGGCCTGCCCTATGAGCGTCGATCAGTGGCGAGGGGGAGAATTGGTCAAGACTTGGGACAGTGCAGCAGATGCAGCCAAAGCGCTCGATATCAGCGCTAGGAATATAGCCAAAGCCGCAGCTGGCAGGTATTCGATAAGACCGGGCTTCAAGCACCACTACGCCGGATCAGAGTGGAAATATTTTTAAATCTACGATAAGATGAAACTCAGAGTTAAAATAGCAATCTGGCTCAGGCAGTGCAAACTCCCTAAGGTCAAGATCGGATACAGAAAGGACGCGCCTTTCATACCAAAAGAATTTAACGATAAAACCCATACGAAAAGATGATAAGCAACACTGACAACCCGGATCTTGAGCCAACTACCGTCGAAGAGCATAAACGAGAAGTGGAAGCACGTAAGCCGAAGATCCAAATCTCAATACCTGAGGACTTGGAGCTGACCACAGCACAGATCAGCCCAGGTGGGATAACTGGCAAAGGTTGGACAATGAAGCGGAAGTTTAATAAAATAGGTAGAAACGATCCTTGCCCTTGTGGCGGAGATCATAAAGCTAAGAATCATGCGAAGCAATAAACAAATGCAAGAGGATTATTACAACAGCGAAAAGAAGAAATTCAGCGAGGCTCAGTCAATGTGGACGTTCCTTGTCGCCCTTGTGCTCGGGATAATTATTCTACTGGTAATGTTACTGACAACCTGCGTTAAGGCTCAAGGGCAATGTCCCACCACACCACAGCCAGAGAAAACATTCTTTGCCACTGACCAGTGGGGCGGTGGACTGCCCTCAGTAGGTGCGGGTTACTCAGTAGGCTTTATATCCGCCTCATTCTTTTATCACGGCATACAATCAAATCATATGATTAAAGGCGGTCTGACAGCTTTCGGGGTGTGTATAGGTAAGGAGCTATTCGACTGCGTAAAAAAGAATCCAACAGGGTTTAGTTACAAAGATTTAACCTATGACTCAATGGGCGTTCTACTAGGATTGTGGACCCATTATATGTTTGAAAAATACTCCTACTGCAAAGGTCGGGGCAGATTTAGCTTATTTAGCTATCAGGAGTTTAAAGGAATTAGTTTAACCGTTAAGAAATGAAAAACTTTGGATACATACCTGACAAACCCGACCAAAGGGATTGGGTCTACTCAGCAAGACGTAAGGCATTACCTGAATCAATAGACCTAAGAGATAAGTTTCCTCCTATATACCATCAAAAGGGTGCTGATTGCGTTCCTAATGCCTTATGTGGGGCTTTTGGGTATGAAGAAAGGTACTTCAGACCTTCGAGAATGTTTGTCTGGTATAACACCAGATCAATAACAGGTAATCAGGATCTAAATACAGGAACCACCATTAAGAACGGAATCAAAACAATGGCTAATGATGGCGTGTGCTCTGAAGCAAAATGGAGATACATCCAACCTCATGACAAGCGACCTACTGAGGCTTGCTATTACCAAGGTCAAAAGCATCAAATACTGGAGTATTATAAGCTAGTAAATCCATCTATAAGGGACGTTAAAAACTGTTTAGCTGAAGGGTATCCAATAACAATAGGATTAACGCTTTTTAAATCTTTCTGGAAAAGCAAGGTAAAGAAGACAGGGATTGTGAAAATGCCCTGCAGGTTTCTATTTTGGACTGAAGAGACGTCCGCTCATCATGCGGTGGTTGTTGTCGGTTACAATACCAAAGGTTTTATTTGTAGAAATAGCTGGGGCAGTCAGTGGGGTGATCAGGGATATTTGTATCTGCCTTTTAGGTATATCAGATATTTTGCAGATTGCTGGACGATTAGAACTATTGAAAGGATTTAATTAATAGCTAACGGTTTGGCTATGTTTTTTATACCATGTTAGTAGCTGGCGGTTTAACTCACTACGACCCGAACGAAGCGTGGATAATTTTTATTTTAAAACTTGAAAATATGACAAAATTATTTTTTGACACAGAATTTACAGGATTACATCAGAAAACAACCTTAATTAGTATTGGTATTGTTTCAGAATGTGGGAAGAAATTTTATGCGGAACTTACAGATTATGACAAGACACAACTAAATGATTGGTTGAATGAAAATGTAATCGCAAATCTTTATTTGAATGATGAGTTTTTTGGGAATCCAAAACCAATAATGGGGAGTAAAGAATTAGATAAAACTAAGCCTATTGCTTTTTGGGATGATGAAGATTTGTATGTGAGAGGTAATAAAGACTTTTTACAGAAGGAACTTAGTAATTGGTTTAAATGGCTAGCTGAACATCAAGAAAACTTTGAAAAGTTTGAGATATGGAGCGATTGCCTTAGTTACGATTGGGTCTTATTTAATAATATTTTCGGAACGGCATTTGATATGCCAAACTGTATTTATTACATCCCGTTTGATATTTGTACAGTAATGAAAGATTGCTTAGTTGACCCAGATATTAATAGAGAGGAATTTGCATTTAAAGGAGGAATACCCAAAGAAGCTAAAAAACATAACGCCCTTTGGGACGCAGAAGTTATAAAGGCTTGCTTTGATAGGCTTAATTGGGGATTTGATAATCCTATTTAATAGTTTTGCAAAAACTAAAGAACTGTTGAAAGAATTTAATATGAAAACAATGGAAGTAATAATATTTACTCATTTATGGGTATCGGGATTTGGGTGGGAAAGTACAATATATCAGTCTGAAGATTTTTCAGAAGTGGAATTGCTTGCTGAAACCGAAAAGGATGGTAAGGTGTATGTTGCTATTCAAGAAAATGGAAAGCAACAAGTATTAAGATTTAAAATATAGTTAACAAATAGGAGAGGACAATAACAATGAAGATAGATCAAGATTTAAAAAGCGATTTGGTAGCAGGAATTGAAGCGACTCTGGATATCATATTAGAGGACGAGCAAAAGGAAATGCTTGAAAGGACTATTGAGTGTACTGTTGGAAGGCATTTTCCTAAGTTAAATTTAGATAAGCAGAAATGTAAATGTAAGAGTCTTTGTGCGGTTAATAGAATTTGTCAAAGATGTGGAGAAATAGTAGTATTCTAAACAGAAAGGACAAACCAATGAAGATATACGAATTTGTTCACAGTGAAGGCGAAACCGATTGGATTTTTGCTCCAAACATTAAGGAGGCAAGAGAGTTTTATCAAAGACATACGGGTTCTGACCCTATCGAATGTAATGTAAAGGCAGTTAAGAAATCAGCATGGAAGAATATGTGTCTACTGGATACTGATGAGCCTGGACCTGATTTTGATGATGTGAATTACAATGAAGAAGACTATTGTAACGGCTATAAGATTATCAGCACTTTCGCTGATTATGCTGAAAATAATACAGTAACAGATTTGATTGCAACAACTGAATTTTAAAGAATAACAAACCATGACAGCAAAAGAATTTTACAGAAAACGTTTAGTAGATGGCAGGGAAGATGGTATAATGAAACAGATTGCGAAAGTCATGGATATCGACGAGCAAGTACGGATTTGTGAAGAATATTCTGAAAAGGTAACCAAAGAAAGGGATGAAGCAAGGGAGCGGATTAAATACCTAATACAAAGGTTTAATTTACCAGAGTATATTAAAAAATTAGAATGATGCACCCCTAACAGAAGGAAGTTAGACACCTGGGGTTAGAACTAACGGGGGTAACGGGTGCGCCCCCTTCTTTTAAAACATAAATAACTATGGAATTTACACTAGGACAACAAGTAAAGTGCACCCGGAAATACGTTCGGGAGAGTAGAAGATCTAACCGAAAGTGGATCGCCAAGCCCTCTGATATCAAAGGGATAGTAATAGGTAAAAGGACTGTGTCAGACGGAATAATGGATGATAATGATTACGTCCCCTATCAACACAAAACCGCTTACCTGGTTGTAACCCAGATGAGCAGACGACCAGTATTGGTTCCCAAATCTTTTATATTCGCGACCAGATGATTAAAATATTCTACGATTTAGAGACAACGGGCACAGACCCCCGTAAACACTCCATCCATCAGATTGCTGGGATTATCGAAGTTGATGGCGTGATAGCTGAGAAGTTTGACCTGAAGACCCGACCACACCCCAAGGCCATATACGAGCCTGCAGCTATGCGGATCTGTGGGGTTACTGAGGCACAGCTTCGCAGATACCCCAAGATGGGGCTTGTGCACAAGGTATTCATTAAGATGCTTGAGAAGTATATAAGCAAGTTTGATAAGAAGGACAAAGCTCACCGGGTCGGGTTCAACAACAACTCATTCGATGACGTTTTTCTTGGCAAATGGTTCCTGCAGAACGGTGACGAGTTTATGATGAGTTGGTTCTATCCCGACTCCCTCGACGTGATGACCTTGGCTTCGCAGTACCTTCTGGACCGCCGGGCAGCCATGCCTTCCTTCAAGCTCAAGCGAGTAGCTCAGGAGCTGGGGATTTATGCCAGTCCCGACGAGTTACATGATGCTGGGTATGATGCCCACCTGACCAGGGAGATATATCGAATAGTTACCGGATTAGAAATAGAGATGTAATGATACACATAATCCCAGCTGATAACCAAGGCAACAAATTAATCCTGAAGGATTTCAGGAAGGAGAAAGATGGTCGGATGTTTTTAAAGTATCGATCCACCTGGAACGACATTCCCTTCAGGGAAACTGAGGTGTTTCTCGTGGATTCAGGTAAGAATCTAGCCATACTTGGAGGAGATGGGACTGTTTTATATAGGTTTAACGCCAAAATGATATGTTTTTAGGCACCCCAAAAAGGCGAGAATTTTACGAAAGTTTGTAATATACGATACACCATAAATAAAAACAAAAATGGAGCAATTAAAAATGTTTAAAGACGTAGTAAGTTTTGAGTATGTTGAAAGTGTAATAGGTTCAGGTTACGAGGTCCCAGTTGCGGATCTGGCCATACGGGACGGGGTTGCTTACAGGGCAGCACGTAAGAATATGCAGATCCACTCGGCCATCATACTGAAAATAAATGAGGAGTTCAGCGGGTTCTTTACCTTCCAGGTAAACCACGACGCGAAGGAGTTTTGTTTGCTACAGTCCGCTATGGAGTTGGACCGCAAAGACAAAAAGATTTATTCTGATATGGTGGGACAGATAATCGAACAAAACACGTTCGGCTACCCGATGATAATGACCGTCAGCCTGAAGCACGACCTGGAGAACCCTAAAGTGTTTGAGGCAATAGGATTCCAGACCTACCTGAACCTTAGCGGATACGCATACATGGTTTACGGCACGATGGCCCAGATCAGGATGAAAAGATTAGCCCACGCAACAATGACAAATGCCTGGACCACAACCCGCTCGGACTGGTTAAAAATGAAAAAGGAATGGAACGTTAAACTCGAAGAGGCTGGCGAAAAATATGAGATACCTAACCCTAAGTTTGCCTCTCGTGATGGTTGCTGGCAGGGTAGCAACGGTTATTCAAACGTAGTATTATCTTCCAACAAGGTCGAGGACGGTAAGATAGTACACACCAAAGGCAAGTCATTTAACGGTAACGCCTCAGTGCTTGATCCTGTTGCCTGCGAGGTTATACTCAGGTTTTTCATGCCGACTAAAGGGGTGCGGGTTTATAACCCTTTCGGGGGAGGTGTGCAGTTTGGATTTGTTACTGGAGCAAGCGGTTATGAATACCTGGCTACTGAGATACGCCAAAACCAGTGCGACGCCAATAACGCACTTTGCCAGGACTTTTACAACACTAAATGGATACAGGCGGACAGCTCAGCCTATGAGCCCAAGCAGAAGTATGACCTGGTGTTTGCCTGCCCCCCATACTACAAAGTCGAAAAGTATATTGACTACGAAGGCGTAATTCCTGAGGGGGAGTTAAACGATATGGGGACATATGAGCAGTTCCGCGACACCCTATTTGCTGGCTACAAAAAGGCAATCGAGGCGCTGAATGATAATTGTTTCTTTGTGGTTATGACAGGAGACAGCCGGGATAAAAACGGGGCTTACTATGGCGCCGAGGCTGAGCACGAATTGTTTTTCAAAGATCAGGGTTTACATATCTACAATAAGATTGTTTACTTAGAATGTGAGTTTACGAGGTTGGCCCATGCCAAAAGAACGCTCGACTACCGTAAGTTCCCGAAGCGCGAGCAGAAGATACTTGTCTTTTATAAGGGGGATATGAAGAAAATCCGAGAATCTTATCCCTCAATAGGCAGGTTGTAATGACCGAGTTTAAAAGCCCGTACAGCTCAATAGACAACCGTAAGTTCAATACTTGGTGCAGGTACACTAAACGTATTGACACTTACGGCTGTGGCTGCCAACACGACTGTAGTTACTGTTATGCCAAGAGCTTATTGAACTTTAGGGGGTTGTGGGACAACCACGCCCCTAGGGTTTCAAACCTTCAGAAGATAAGAAAGGCTATACAGGCCCTGCCCTTTGGCGAGGTTGTCAAGTTGGGAGGTATGACAGACTGCTTTCAACCCTTGGAATTGACGGAGCGGATCACGTACAGCACCATACTATTGTTGAACCGATCCAGAGTCAACTACTTAATAGTAACTAAGAGCGACCTAGTGGCCCGGGAGGAATACCTTGATATCTATGACAAAGATCTGGCGCATTTCCAGATATCCATAACCAACACCAGCGACCAGGATTGTCTAGCATACGAGAAAGCCCCGTCACCCAGTAAAAGAATAAAGGCCATTGAAAAGTTGTATATGCTTGGGTTCGACGTAAGTGTGAGACTGAGTCCCCTAATCGAGGGGTATGTCGATTTCAAGATCTTAAATGACATAAATTGCAATAAGATATTAGTCGAATTTTTAAAGGTCAATCACTGGGTTAAAAAGTGGTTTGACATAGACTACTCTAATTATTCACACAGCTATGGAGGATATAATCACCTAAATCTAGAGGATAAACTGGAAGCTTTGAACTGTATTTGGGGATTTAAAGAGCTCAGTGTTGGGGAATATGTGTCAGATCACCACGTATATTTTAGGGACAAGGTAAACTATAATAAGGAGGATTGTTGCAACCTGCGCATAAAAGAACAGCCTAATTTTAGAGGAGAGCAGCTAAAACTGTGTTTTTAGCACCGATATAATTCAGAAAAACGGCGTTTTCTGGGTTTTAATTGACAGGTTTTCAAGGGTCAAATTTATTTTTTGAGATGCCGAATTTTGAATATTTTTGAAAATATCTCTGAATTTATGAATGACCGCGCGGTCAATTAAAAAATAAAAAATAATCTGCAAAATTTTGAAAATTGGGTGAAAAAATAGTTTTAGGAAACTCTCCCACCAACAAGCGGGAGCCGAATTTTATTGTTTAATTTCAAGTTATTATTAATCAGGAAGTTGAAAGCGATTAAACAATAAAACAATGAAAACTCTAAACTTTCAGGTAGTGAAATAAAAAGTTTTGAGCTAAACAATAAACTTTATTGTTTAATTATTGTTTAAGCCTTGTTTAACTGGAACTTGTTGCCCCTCAACAATTTAACTTTTTCTTAAACAATAAAACAATACTTTACCCCCTTGTAGAATTGAATATTAAGGAAAGTAGGATATGTACTCTATATAAGCTGGGGCACTTTTATTGTTTTATTGTTTAGAATGCCTCATAGGCGTTGAACCTCAGTTAGTTACTCTTAAACAATCATTGTTTAATTATTGTTTAACGGGCTTTAAATCCCTGTAACTAACTGTGAATGAGTTTAAACAATGCTTTTTTAGTGACTTTTTTGGATTTTATCGAATTTATAGCCTTGAATTTTATTGGTAAAAGTTTACTAACTTTGCTGTATGGACAGGAAGAAAGGACTTCTGAAAAAGCTGACAACCAAGCAGCGACATTTCTGTAGCGAATACATCCTCGATTGGAACGGAGCCAGGGCTGCCAGGGCCGTCGGGTATGCAGAAAAGACCTCCCGAGAGATGGCTTATGAGTTACTGACAAAACCTTACATCAAGGAATACATCGAGATTATCAAGGACGATATTGAGGGGGAGCTTGGTATATCTAAGGCTAAATCTGTGAAGATTCTCAGCGATATGGCTTACTCAGACATCTCAGATCTGTACAAGGATTGGATGACGTTGGAGAATTTCAATACCTTGAAAGAGGAGAGGCCGGAGCTGATGGCTTGCATCCAGGAGATCAGCACTAAGACCGAGATGGAGAAAAGTGGAGGTATTGAAACTGAGCCGGTCGAGATTCGATATATCAAAATCAAACTTTACGACAAGCGTCTGGCACTCCAAGACCTCAATAAGATGATGGGATGGAATGAAGCCGAGAAGCACGTTGTTACAAATGTTATGGATGTCTCAGGACTACCCACTGACGAATTACTTAAAAGAGCTGCTGCAATCGATAAAATTAACAAAGAATGAAAATCCAAAGAAAGCAATTTAAGTTTGACGAGATGCGAAAGTTGAACGACTTTATCTCAGAGGAGTCACTGAAACCAGAACAAATTATCAACATTTCCTTCTCGGGGATGTATATGATTCTGTTTTACTGGCAATGATCCCGCACCTGCTGGAAATATACGTCGAACTATACCGCCGTGGCGAATACGGCAGCATCCCGCTTGGTGAATTGCCAGACGGGACTTCTTTTTACATGACCCCCAAACAGCTCGAAGCGGTTGAGCTACTCAACGACAAAACCACGTTGTACGTGGGATACGGAGGCTCAGCAAGATCTGGAAAAACTTTATTAGAAGTGTTTGTATCGACAATGGATTGTCTGGCTTACCCAGGTATTGCTTGGGGGATTGGTCGGCGCGAACTCAAGAACCTCAGGAAAACGGTGCTCCGGACAATGTTTGCAACATTTAGTTTCTACGGGTTGGAGCTTGACAAGCACTACAAATACGATCAGAATGACCAGGTAATCAAGTTTAGAAATGGCTCAGAGATCTTCCTGATTGATACGGCCTACCAACCACGTGATGACCTTTGGACCAGATGGGGAGGCTTAGAACTTACACGGGCAGCAATCGACGAGAGCAACGAAACCAGAGCCTCGGGAGTCTCAGCTCTATTTAGTCGTACTGGTTGGCGGGGGAATCTCAAGTATGGACTCAAGCGTAAGATGCTAGAGACATTTAACCCGGAGAAAGTACACGTTTATACGCGTTACTATGTCCCGTACAGGGATAAACGCGAGAGCGATTATAAGAAATTTATTCCTGCGTTACCTGGTGACAATCCTCATCCAGCTGTCAAGGAGTGGATCGACGACATTATCAGGGCAGGGGATAAGATCCAGATCCAAAGATTGGTATTTGGTAACTTCGAGTATGACGACGATCCTAATTTGTTGGTCGAGTATGATGCTATCTTGGATCTATTCGAGAACCAACACGTAAAAGGAGGACAGCAATACCTGAGCTCAGACATCGCTATGCAAGGCAGGGATAAGTTTCTTATCGGAAGGTGGTCAGGATTCATTTGTCACATACCAATCGACAAACCTAAGACAGACGGCAAAGAAAATGAGATGGATCTCAGAGCTCAGATGAACGAATATGGCATACCGTCCTCCCGTGTTGTAGTTGACTCGGATGGACTGGGAGCTTATTTGTCTGGGTATATCAAGAACATCAAAACCTTCCACGGTGGAGCACGGGCGTTCAGCTCTCGCGAGTATGCTAATCTGAAAGCTCAGTGTGGCTTTATCCTGGCTAAGATGATCAACAAAAGGGAGATCCGGATAGTCTGCTCCCCTTCTCAGCAAGAGGCTATCAAGGAAGAGATATCAGCCTGTCTCAAGCGCGATAACGTGTACAAGGACCAGAGTAAAAAGAATCTAATCAATAAAGACAGGATGAAGGAATATCTGGGCCGCTCACCTGACTACTTGGATATGCTCATCATGCGTATGATATTCACCTTCCAAGTTGAGGTCGTGGCCGAGTGGAATTAAAAATTAGTTATTGCAATAAAAGTTTTATAGATTTGTAATGCAAAAGACTGCGCCTAATCCGAGAGATCAGGATTAATGAGTAAGGAATTTATTCAAGAGAGGGTCAACAGTACAGGGCTAAGCGACGCCAATAAACAGGAGGAGCAACTGGCCTACTTTACCCAGTCGAAGATATCGGCTGACTTCGTCACACCTAAGTACATAGAAGCTTGGGCCTCACGTAATTATGAGACTGACGACTACTTCCTGAACTACGTTAAATCCATCTTCAAGACTCTCAACTTTATAACGTTTTTTAAGTATCTGCGCTTCCCGATCCCGGCAAGTAAGATCATCCAAAATACAATCATCCCAGACCTGAGAAGGGTATTTGAAGCCGACGACAGTAACTTCGACTATGACGTCGAGGGCATAGATCAAGCGGCTTTCTTGTCTGATTTGAAGGGTAAGGAGTTCGACAAGATGATGTTTGACGCTCTGATGTTCAAACACAATTCGATATTGATTACTGACATGGACCCAATAGAGCCTAACTCCCCGGTCCGTTATCTGGTACCTATCAAGAATGTGGTGTCTATACAGACCGACGGAGATACTATTCTGAAGATTGCTTACGGGGCCACCATTATATGGGAAGGAAAGCCCTTGTCAGGATTTATGTACATTGACGAAAATAAGTATGCCTTCTACAACAAAGATTTTGGTTTGGTAGGTGAGAAGGATCATGATCTGGGGCACACTCCGGCACACTTTATTTCACCTGAGAAGTTCTCAGATACTGAGGTGGTTCGTAAAAGTATCTACTCATATATTCGTGAGGAGCTGGAAGAATACACATTCCTCAAGACGCTCCAGAAGATGACTGAGCCAAATGGGGCTATCCCGATCACTACTGAGCTCAAGACTGAGGACACGAACAACAACCAAGATTTTGAGGGTAAGGATCTGGAGCCTGGCACTGGGGAGGCTATGTCCTCACAGCGAGCCGAGATACAGAAGACCATTGTCCCTAAGTCACATGGCACACTCCAGACAGGGACATCCATAAAAGTCCCAGCCAACAGGAGAGAAGACGGAGCTATCGACATGGACGTGGTTAAGAACTTCGTCAACTTCCATTATATGCCAGTCGAGGCATTGAAGAATGTCAACGAGCGCATCCAACAGATTTATCTATCCATAATCACAACACTGGTCGGAGCGTCAGTAGAACAGAACGCCGCAGCTAAGAATGAAATGCAGGTCCGCCAGTCGATGGTGGCACTTGAGAATACACTCACACAACTATCGCACGACCTATCAAGGATCAGGCATCTGGCAGATACTGACTTCCTAGGGCTCAAGTATGGGATTGGCAGGGTTAATGAGGTGACAACATTCTACGGGTCTGATTGGTTCCTAGAATCTGAGGAGCAATTATTTAAGAGCTTCCAGAGCGCACCTAACCCGATTGAGAGGAAGGATATAATTCTGAGGATCAATCAATCAAAATATAAAAACAACGCTGAGAAACTGACCAGACAGGTCATTCTATACAACCTTATGCCCTACGTGGCGGATAAGGATTTCGATACTGCCATAGCTAAGCAGGCTGTAAGCCCTGAGACGTTTCAGTACCAAACCCGGTTCAATTACTGGGTACAACAATTCGAGGCTCAGTTCGGAGACATCGTAGTTTTCTTCGGGGAGATCAACTCTGAGACAAATGCAGTTAAATTTACAATTATAAATAATTTAATAATTAATTTAATCCGAAATGAAAGTCCTAGTAGTTAGAATGTACGAGGGGAGAGAACTCCACTATACCAAAGACGGTAAGGTACAAAACAAGAACCAGACGGTTAAACTTATTGAGTTTGACTTTGTCAACAAATTTTTGAAGTATTGTTACACACTCTCGAAACTCATATTGCTCGAAGAGGTGTATGAAGCGAAATACGTATCGGGAGAGCAGAGTAAATGTACCGCTGTGTCCGCTGCGGAGTTTAAGAAATTTGAGACCATGCTCATCGACGCAGGAGTCAAGAAGATAACTGAGGATCCTCTGGTCGAGGAAAACAAGGCGCTCCAAGCTAAGTCTGAGTTTTCTGAGAAGGAACTGGCCAAGCTAAGGCTCGAGATGGACGAGCTCAGGGAAATGATTACCTTGCAGAGCAAACCAGCTAAGGCTGAGGATGCACCTTCAGCACAGGACGACTTTAAGCAGATATCGCTTAAAAAAACATCAAGGGACGAACTAATTAGACTCGCCTCAGAGAAGGGGTTCCAACTCACAGGCGACGAAACAAAGACGCAACTTTTTGAATTAATAAAGTAACATAAAAGACTATGGATTTCACACCAGAATTTATTGAAACGAATAAACTGACGCCGGAGCAAGTGACTGTTCTGACCTCGGCAACTAATGACAATGAAGCCACCCTAAAATTAGGGTGGGATGGCAAGGCTAACACTGACGCTGAGCGGATTCTCGAAGGCGCAGCCGCTAAGGTTTTGGAATTGACAGGACTGCAACGCGCGTCAGGGCAAAAGATTGCTGATTATTTCGAGCTGGCTGGCACAAGTTACCCAAAGGGCAAGCTTGAGAGTGAGCGTAAAGCCCTCGAAGCAAAACAAACTGAGCTGGACGAGCTTATCAAGACAGGTAAGCCAGACGAGCTATTGCAAAAGAATTTCAACGAAATGAAAGATAAATACGACGGACTCCAAGCTAAAGAGGCTGAGTTTGATCGTATAGCGGAGGGTGATTTCGAGACAAAATACACATCCCTTTTCGAGAGCCACACACAGTCACAGCTTAACGGAGCCTTCGGCGCTGTTAAGCCCACTTTCCCGGACACGGTCAATAAGTACGAGGCTGAGGCTAAGTGGGGCGAGTTTGTCAAAAGCTTGAAGACTACCTATAACATCGAGATCGATAAGGATGGAGTGGGTCATGCTATTGACAAAGAGAACAAGCACAAAAATTACCTCTTAGCTGACCTAGTTGCCAAAGATGAAAAGATTACAGCTTTAGCGACAGGACGTAAAATAACTGGACTGGGAGGCGATCCTGACCCTACTTTGGTAGATGTTAAGGACGTTCCTTTCAAAGTACCGGAGAATGCAACGCCGCAACAGAGACAATTGGCAATAACAGACTATCTGTCCAAAACTCTGAAGCTCGACCGATTTTCACCGGAGTATTCTTCAAAATTTACCGAATACAATCGTAAAATATTAAATCCGCAAGAGACTGCTTGACAAGTAAACTAATAATTTAATCATGGCATTTTTAGATTTAACAGTGCTTAATGACTTGCAGGCCCGAGAAGCCACCAACGAAAAACTCGTTGGTAGATATGGTATGATCGACCTTGCAAAAGACTCAGGTAAGTCTATCGACTATATACCTCCGTCAATCATGGAAGCACTAAGAAGTATGTCGGGATCGCGCGACGCACAGATCCCCGCATTGAAAGATCAAACGGTCACTGTTGGAACGACCCCAGGGTTCGCCAACATACCCGCGAATCTCGCTGCATCCGCAAAATACAATTACACAGCTGTAGACGTATTTTCTGGATTCCGTTTTTACCCCGCCGCGTACGACAACAACCAACTTGACCCAATGTGGTATCGGGACCAGGTGTTGAAGAACGTGCTGCAGGCTATGGCCGTTACAATTGGCAATCTAATTGAGACCCAACTGGGGGCCCGTAAAACTCAGGCCTTAGATTTCACAGCTCAGGTATCTCAAGGCGATGGCACCTTCACTTTCGACGCTGGCACAGACCAGCTCAATATCAATAAGGCTGGTGTCAACGAGGTTATGTATTGGAATTTGATAAACCTAATGCAAGCTAACAAGCTCGGTGATAGGGACTATCGAATTGTCACTTCTCCTGCGGGGCTGGTTAGCTCAGTTACAGAAGCAAGAAAAGCGGGAGCAGCTAACGCTGAGAACCTGCTTTGGAATCAGTCAGTAATACCTCAGGACCGTATCTACGGATCTGATCAATTGGCTGCCGGCAGCGACATCTTCAACGGCTTCTTTGTTGGTGATGGAGATATCGGACTGATTGAAAACTTTCCTTTTGATTTCCGTAACGGAACTGAAATTGCGGGGAAAAAATGGAGTATCACTGATACTGAACTTCCTTTTACTCGTATGCGGGCTAACGTTTTTATTAACACTGAAGCGACAGACGCTTCGAGTATCATAAGCCCAAACACTGACACGAATCTCACAATGACAACCTGGGAAGAAATGGCCATTTGGCATCGTTTTTATATCCCATATCGTTATAATTCGGCTATTGCCACACGCCCACAGGGTATTGTAAAAATCTCAGGTAAAACCTCTTAATCATGGCTAAATACTATATAGCAGACGCAGCAGGTAACATGACACCTGCAGAAGGCACAGGCCTGACCCGTATAGTGGAGACACTTACGGACGATAAAACTCTCACGTTGGTAGACTCGGGTAAGGTTTTCCTTATCGGAACTGACGCGAAGACGGTAACTCTCCCATCGACGGTTAAAGGCATCGAGTACACGTTTGTGAACTCTGGAGCTGATGGAAATAACATTATCACGTTATCACCTGCCGCGGCTGATGGCATCTTTGGGACTCTCACTCTGGCGGCTTCGGTTGTTCAGATGGCGGGAACTGCGGACACTGACTTGATCAACACCAAGTCGACGGCGTTGAAAGGCGACTCAGTCACTCTTGTAGGTGACGGCGTTGACGGATGGGCAATCGTAGCTAGCTCAGGAATCTGGGCTTCTGCATAATTAATACGCTATGATACTAACTTTCGTTGAGGATTTTACGAGCGCTACGACTCTGGACACCGTACTAAAAGCGGTGCCCGAGTCAGGCCTTTGGTATAACCGGGGCGTTCATCCGCTCGTGAATGTGAATAACATTTTGGGACTCTTACCAGTCCAGACCTTTACTTTTGCAGATTACGTTGCTGGGACTACTTACGGAAAATTTGAGACCTCTCAATTAAGATCCGATATTGTTACTTCCGGAGGACTAGTTTATGAAAGTTTAGTCGCTTCGAACGTCGGGAACGATCCCGAAACGAGTTCGACAAAATGGTTAGAAACAAACATAGAGTCACTGAGGATCAAAAGCTTTGCGCGAATGAGTCAGGACAATATGGTTGCAGCATTAAATCTCAACCGTCAGTTAGTAGATAGCCAATATTTGTACAACGTTGGTGAGGATACGGTAACACTGCCCGGAGATTTCTCAGGGTGGGCAATCGAGCCAAAAGGATCAGATTACGTTAAGATCGTTATCAATCAAATAGCCTTGCAAGCAATTACGAGTGCGCCGGTTGATATGTTTGTGATAAATCAGGGTCAGCTCATAGACACGCTGACCCTGAACCCACAGAACGGGATCTTGTCGTTTGAGGATGTTGGCTACACGATATCGGGGAAGGGCAGATTTTTATTTGTCATCGCTTCCCAGGATGTCCGTTCGCAGAGTCCTTACAATGATCCTCTCAAGTATAAAGGCATCGTAGTTTATCCAGTTACAGGCACGGGGGCATCGGCTCAGGCAGCGGAGTATTCAGATAATTCGACCGGCAATGGTATCAGTTTTAATCTGTCCGCTTATCTTGACTCGACTGTCTACCTGACCAACAACCTGATAAACTTTGCGAAGCTTCTGCAGAATCAATTTGAGTTAGACTTTCTGAGGATGGCAGCCACTAATTCCAACGTCCGGAGCAATCGGACTCAACGGAATTTTGAGGATGCTGACCTTGAGAAAATCTATTTTGAGACTGTGGACTTGAAAGGTGATACTGTGGCACGCCGGTATAATCACCAATTAAAGAAAGCACGTGAGGCACTTAGCAGAACATTTGACAACTTCCTCAAGGAAGATTCTAACTTTAAAGTTGATATAGGGGTACAATGACAACGGCAGGCATAGATATACCGATTAATGAAGTGGTGGACACGTTTATCTCGAAACTGTGGACAGGACTGGGAGTAACATTCCGGGGCCGGGTTTATCGCAACGAGAAAGACCGAGATTTACAAAACTTCATAATCCCTGAGTATTACGATTACGATCTGGGGGAGTATCAACCCGTGGAGACTGATGACGGGCTAGGGGGAATCGGCTTTGTTGACGTTATACCCACCTCGCCAATTGAGGGGAATCCTGAGGCAGATGTTAGATTTTGTTTTGCTTTGAACCTTGATAAGCTGTACCCCGGAGAGGGAACCAGAGCCACTGAGCAAGCCCACAGGGATGTCCAGCAGATTCTAGTCGGATCTTCCTTCGAGTTGACCAGCTTAGTCAGAGGCGCTCCTGCCTTTAGTGATTACGGGCACACCAAACAGACGGGGATGGACATGCACCCCTTTTACCTTTTTAGATTTGATACTAAATTAAAATACGAGATAAATATTTGTTATGAGTGATATATGTAAAGTTTATAATTACCAGGGGCTCGCAGAGAACTGCGTCTCCCTCTTGCAGCGCGCGAAGGCTCTGATGATTACCGACCCCGGTACCACTCAGAGCAAAGCGGCTTTTGTCTCCCTTGCGGGGAATAAGGCTATCGTTGCAGCTGATTCAGGAATGACTGGAGTTTTGCTTAATGTTTCCCGGGGATATACCAATAACACGGATGACATTGAGGAGAACACTTCCAACCTGAATTACACTGAGAAGACTCAGGACCCTTTACCGAGGATGGAAGTATTGGCCACAATCTCAGCCTGCGATTACAAAACCCTTTTCGATGCCGACGGCAAGCCGTTTGACATCCAGTTAATCCTGAATGACAACCTGAAAATGGGAACCAATCAGGACGACGGGACTGTTAAAGGATTCCGTGGCAGGATAGCGGTTAAGTTTGGCCTTCCGCCTAGCGACAACGCGGCTAATTCTTACATGATCAGGATTTATTTTGATGATGTGGAAGAGTTTAAAGATTTCTATCTGGGACGTCTTGAGACCACGGTAACCCAGATTAAGGACGCGGTTCCTGTCGGAATTGATCTTTCTCTGAATACCGCTTATGCAGCCGGGGATATAATCCTCAAGGCCTTGAAAAGATGTACAAACACGCTCTACACGGGTGGTTTTGCGACTACTGCGAAGTGGGAGGTTATCGGGTCCAACGTGGACACTCCTGCCATTACGGTGGTAGCTGAGTCAGCTGGCCTATACACCTTGACAGCTAAGAAGGGCGCATCCCCTGCCAATCTTGCCGCCGGTGATTACATCGACGTTCAAGGCAAGGACAGCGCTACAGGCTTCTTTACTTACACATCTACAGTTTTCAGAATCTTAGGAGTATAAGCGATGGCTGGAGGAACTAAAATAGGGAATGCTTGGTTTGACGGGAGTTGGGGTAAGCTGAAAAAGACGGAATTCGTCCGCGTTTACGGCGAAACTCCTCAAGCGGTTGCCACAGGGGTAACAGCTGAGGAAGCCTGGCTGGTATTCAACGGAAAGAAAACGACTAAGAAGGAAACTTCAGATGAAAAATAAAATGGAAGGGCGGGAGACTGCCCTCCTATTTTTCTTCTATGAGATCACTCCACGACATACGACTAAAGTCTAATGCTTACATGGCGAGCATGGACATTCAAATGGAGAACTCGCTGGACAAGGTTGAGCAGAAGGTAACGAACCTTAATAGGAAGCAGTTATTGAGTTCACAGGACAACAAGGGTGCCCCCCTGGTAAATACCAAAACGGGAAGCACCAAACTATCATCAGCTTACGCTAAAAAAACCGGGAAGGTAACCCCTAATCTGAAGCTAAAAGGGAATTTCCAGTTCGATATGTTTACGGACTTTAGGGTGTTTAAAAAACAGTATTTTACCCAAAGCTCAGACAGTAAGCAGGGATTTTTGAACGCGATGTACAAAGGACTTTTTGGGATAGCGTCCAAGAACCGAGACAAAGCAAAGGCGATTACAGGCAAGGCAATTTTAACCGACTACATAAAAACAGTATGGTCAAAAGTATAGAAGACTTAACGATAAACGACCATGATCGAGTCGAGAGGACCGGGAAAGTGGACCACCTGAGAAAGCGGTACAACTTCCTGCCTGTTAAATTTTATGAAAAGCAGATCGCTGATTTATTGAACGAGGTTCTGGAGTTATTTTCCTCCCAAGATAAGGAGGACGTATTCGAAGAAAGGCACTGGATGCTGACTAGCTTTATTCTTATCAATCGGATAAAGGTTAACTATTACGGCATCGTTAACTTGCTCAGGGATAGGGTGAGGGCGAATATATTCAGAGGGAAACTCTCCCCTTATTTTAAGCGGAGGAAAATAAAAGAACTTCCAGGCACCAATCTCGCTCAGTATATTCAAACGATCAAGGAACTCACTGGGATCGAGATAAAAGTCCCCAAGGATCTTATCGACGTACTGAAGGATCTGGAGTTTAAACAGGATAAATTTGTAGAAAACCATCAAAAGAAAAAGAAGTCCGACACACCTACGCCCTTCATGGTAACTGTTATGCGAATATTCATTTTTATGGGTACGACCTTTGACGGCGATATGAAGCTAACTCAGTATGCAACTCTTCAGGACTTAGCCCTGAAAAAATACGCAAGAGAAAAAAATGGCTGATTTAAAAGAAATAGCCTCCCTAGAAACGCTTAGAAAGCTTCTAAAGGATATCGATAGCGGGATTACTTCTGTGGACGAAGAGGTCATTAAACTCGACAAGGATTTACAGTCTTTGGCTAAGACCATAACCACTAACGCGACATCCCTCGAATCTTTGACCAAAGGACAGGATAAGGCCGTTAAAACTTCCAAGGAAGTGGACAAGGTGGGGAAACAAGTGATTGCCACAGAGAAAAAGATAAACGAAGTTCAGTCTGCCTCAGGTAAGCTATTGGTCGCCAAGAAGGTTAAACTGCAACAAGTCACCGCGGAGACCAAGAGAGCGATTATTCAAGAGAACGCGCTCAAAGGGAGTTACCAGGCTATTAACGCCGCACTTAATGCCAATATAAATAAATACAAAGCTCTCAGCGCGGAGCAACGGAACAACAGTAAAGCCGGGAAGTCCTTACTGCGGTCGATCCAAGCACAGGACAAAGCTCTCAAAGGTTTAGACGGGCAACTTGGCAGGAGTCAGCGTAAAGTGGGGAATTATAAAGGTGCGATAATGTCTAGTGCTAAGTCCTTGACTGGAGCCTTTGGGCTAGTTGGAGGAGTGATGATGTTTGCGAAAGTTCTAAAAGACTCTCTTGCAGCTATTATGGACTATCAAAAAGCTCAGAGTAGCCTTCAAGCAGTATCTGGAAAAACTAAAGATGAGCTAAAAGAGCTAACCAAACAAGCTAAGTTATTAGGTAGTCAAACTGAATTTACAGCTACGCAAGTTACTGAGCTACAGATATCGCTTGCAAAGATGGGTCTTACCATTGACGAGATCGATCTTTCGACTAAAGATATCCTAAACTTTGCTACCGCGGTAGGGGCTGACTTAGGAGATGCAGCCACTACAGCCGCAACATCTCTACGCGTATTTGGAGCAGACGCTTCCAGGATGGGGGAATTTGTAGCAACGCTTGGAGTAGCGACCACTAAATCAGCTTTACAGTTTAGTGATTATAATACCATACTATCTACAGCTGGTCCGATTGCAAAAGCCTACGGCTTTAGTCTGCAAGATCTGATCGCTTTTACGGGTAAGTTGAAAGATTCTGGATTTGATGCTTCTAAAGCTTCTACGGCCTTCAAGAATATCATGCTCAATTTAGCCGACGCAAATGGGGACCTTGCTAAAGCTCTTGGCAGAACTGTTACAAACTCAGACGAATTGATCGAAGGGTTAATCGAATTGAGAGAAAAAGGGGTTTCGTTGAATGAGACACTTGAGTTGACTGATAAACGTTCTGTGGCCGCCTTTAATACTTTCTTGGAGGGAGCTGAGGGAGCTGGCGAATTAAGAAACAGCATCACTGACGTAAATGAGGAACTTCAGATAATGGTCGATAAGAAGCTCGACAACTTGGCAGGGGACATAACTAAACTGTCCAGTGCTTGGGAGGGGATGGTTCGCAAAGCTGAAGGGGGCGTCAGTGCGCTGAGGGGTGTGGTTAAATTTACCAACAATTTGGTGATCCAAGCGAGCAATTTAGATTTGGTTTTCAAGAGAGCAGCAAAACTGTCTGGCGATCAAGCTTCTCGCTTTTTTGATTTTACCCTATCGCAGAATAAAAAAAGATCACGAGCACTAAAAGAATTACTAGCAGATTACGAAAAAGCCACGGCAACCTCTCTCGAAGTAGGAAAAGCCGCATTTCAAGAAGAGTTAAGAGATATAGGCTTTGGGAAAAAAGAGGCTATAAATATATACGATGAGTTTGTCAAACGGAGAATAGCTCAAATTGAAATTGAGAAAAGAGCTGTTATAGATGCTGAAGAAGCAAAAGAAGATGCACTTAAAAAAGCAGCTCTGACTAAGGCTGACAGTGCAAGAGTCGCAGCTGCGAAAGCGGCAAAGATTAATAAAAAAGCAGAGGAGAAAGCTCTCGCTGAGTTGGAAAAACTACTCAAAGAAAGTTTAGAGCTAGAGCGCAAGGGAGGACTAGACCGGGCCAAGGCGCAGGAGCAAGCTCTTAAAGTGCTCGAAGGCCTTGAACAGGAACTAGTCGATGAAGATGAAGACGCTCAGGATGATATAACTAAGAACTTAGAAAAAGAGCTTAAAAAACGCCTCGATGCGAAAGAATACGAACACGACAAAACTCTGGACCTTATCGAGGAAGAAAGGCAAGCAAAAGAGGATTTAGCTTTCGCAACTTCAGACTTGGTAACCGAGGGGTTCAATCTGGCTAACACTTTTATCGAGCGTAAAATTGTAGCTGACGAGCAAGCCCGAGATATTGAGATTGCAGGAATTGAGAACAGCTCTCGCACGGAAGAAGCCAAGACTAAGGCTAAGGAGACAGTCAACGCCAAGTATAATGAAAAGCTCGTAGTTTTCCAGCGTAAGCAAGCGATAAATGAGAAGATTGCAGCGATATTCAGTATCGGCATAAACACAGCGGTCGCGGTGTCTAAGAGTCTGGCTAACCCAATTCTTGCGGCTGTGATAGGTATCATTGGGGCACTTCAGTTGGCAGCGGTGGCAGCTAAACCCGTTCCAAAATTCGCCAAAGGTACCAGCAAAGCACCAGGTGAGTTTATAGCTGGGGACGCAGGAAGAGAACTAATGAGACTCCCGACTGGCCAAATGCAGATGGTTGACCAACCTACTTACTTCAGGGGATCAACATTTAAGGGGTCGAAGATTTTTAACAATAAAGAGACTGAGGAGATAATGTCACAGACCACGCACTCAGGCTTTTCAGGATTCAGTGACTCAGGTATGCTAGCAGAACTTCGGGGACTTCGCAAAGATGTCAAGAACAGTAGCCGACCGATAGTAGACAGAGCGGGGAATGTTATCGGAGTTAAGGAGCGCGGAAGCATAACCAAATTTGTAAATACTATTAGATGACAATACAATCCCAAACGGCAAGTAATACTCCTCCTAAATATTTGGTTCGCCTAGAGTCAAGTCTTGGGAATATCGATCTGACTACCCCTCCCAAAGAATGGGAAGATGGCGAACTTGAGATGGATCGGGATATTAAAGTCGGCGGGGTGTTTTCTACTTTTAACGTTCAGTCACTGACATTCTATAAGGAGGGCGCAGATCTTATAAACCGGTTATTCGCGGCAAGTGAAATGAACGCACAGTGCACGATGCGTCAGTATTACCTGCATAAAACTACGCTTCAGTATATAGAATTTCCGACAAGTTACAGCCTGCAATTTCCAACTAGGAAAGTAGTTAAGTCTGGGGATTACGCTATTGGGGTACAAATCAACGCAGAAAAAAGCGGGCAAGAGGTTAAATTCGATCTTAGGAAGAAAATAGACATAGACGTTACTAAATATACGACTATCGGAGGTTTTGAGATTGTGCCTTACGCTGATTTGGCTAAATATTTAAAATATCCTGAGATCAACGCTTTTCGGACAGCTGTGTGGTCGTGGGATCTGGGTTACAACTTCACCCAATCTGCGGGGGTGGCCAAGTACGTATACTTTCCGAACTTGATTGTACGGTCTGATTTTGATGATACCGTCTCGATCGACCTGCCTACTCTTGACACGGCTAGGAATTATTTATACGGGATATTGGTTAACTCTGATGAAGATAGAACGGTCACTTTAAAAGGTACGGTCTCAATCGAATTAAACTATTTAAGGAATAGACCAAACCCTTCGGGCAATACGAGTCTGGGGCTTTATGTCGATGTTGTTGATAACTCAAGCAGTCTAATCGACACTAACCTAATTCAACTATTCGTTATCCCAGAATCCAGCGCGTCTTACGATCTTGACATAGACCTTTCCTTAACACTAGCAGCCACGCAGTCAATAATTGTTTACTTTTTATTCATACCAGACGGCGCGGGAGAAGTCGATGTGCTAATTAACTCCTCTAATCTGACTTTAAAGGAGGTGGTCATAACCAGCCCGGAGTTAACCCGAGAGACGTTGCCAATATATGAGACAGGGGAGCAGTTGTCCCGTCATATGTTAGACGCGCAGTGGACCTTCTACTCCGAGTATTTAGGCAGGTTAGATACTGCCTACAACTTGGCAGGGGATTTTTACCCTAGTGAGAATCAATTAAGATTTTACAACTACGCCTCGGGGTTGCATATCAGGGGCGAGAAGCTGAGCGATAATAACAGCCCGCTGGCCCTTAGCTGGGACAAATGGTTTCAAGGGGCGACATCTATGCTCCATCTTGGCTATACTTTTGAGGTCATCGACTCGTTTCTCAGACTCCGGGTCGAGGAGTACGCGTTCTTCTTTGATGCGACTGCCGGGCTCGACCTATCCGATAGGATCAGTGTATTCGACATCGAGAGTGAGGGGATGCCTGAGCTGGCTTATGCAGATATTGCAAGTGGATATAAATCTTTTGATTACGAGGATATTAACGGTCGTGGAGAATATAACGTTGGAAGTCAAAGAACTTCGATAGTCAACACTAGCACAAAATTTAACAACGTCTCAGATATTAGGGGGGACACTCGCGGGCTTGCCAAAGCGCTGGCTAATTCAGTGCACGTGAACGGGTCGGAGGACTTGAAGTCAGACAATGATATTTTTGTCACAAAAAGCCAACGAAACACCACGGATTCTGGCATTGACTGGGACGCGGAGACAAACGAAAACGTGGTAGTAGATGACGAGACCTCGCTGTTTAACATAGGTTCCTTAAACTTAATTATCACACCGGCCAGAATGTTGATCCGCCGTGGCAGTTTGCTAAAGGCCTCGCTGACCAAGTTTTTATCGAGCAAAATCAGGTTCCAAACCTCAGATAAAAACCAAACTCTCAAAACAACGGGAGAGGGTTACACCGTAACTGAGAATGATGATATCGTAGTGGATGACTTAGAAGATCCTATTTTCAAGCCCTTCATGCACCGAGTCAATGTCAAACTTGACTGGGATGATATCGCGTATCTTCAGGCTAATCCTTATAAATTAATCAAATTTACTGCGAGCCTTTCAGGTTACTTACTAAATTTGAAGAAGAAAAATAATAGCGATGACGCTGTAATCGAAATAATAGAGCAATATGTTAGTTAGTCCAGCAGATAGCGCCTTAACCTTCAAAGACCTCACAGGGAATTACCCGACTGAGAGCAACACCTTGCACGCCAATATCAAGCAAGCAGGATTCACTTCAAAAGGGTACTGTCAGAAGGCTAACAATGGCGAGACTATACCCTTTCAACTCATCTCAGATGTAGCCACAGCCGTATCACTGAAGATTTACGAAGATGGAACCTTGCTGGCCACGGTTGCAGGCACCCTGATTAATACAATAGTTGGAGTGGTTACTCGCACTTACTGGAATTTCAGTGTCGACATGACGCCTTACAACGGTAAAGTCGTTTGGATGACAGCCACTCAAGGCGCTGACGTGATAACCGGCGAGCCAATTAAAATCAGTGACCTAACTGAGGATATTGCTAAGGGTAGGATCAAGCGAGTAGATTACAACAACCAGGACCGGAGCAACGCGGACCTGTCGGGATTCTTTATAGATTGGTCCAATATTGCCAGTATGTTTTTTTACATAGAGGCTCAGGACAGAGAAATATTCTTAACAGATGAAAACGAGGTTCTTAGAGGCTCCCAATCGGACACCCTGATATCTGCAACCAATTACACCGGCATCATCCTCAAAACAGGACCAGTGCCTAAATATATGGTCAAAAGGTTGATGACTGTGACCAGCTTAGACACTTTCACCATTAATGATATTAGGTATATCAAAGGGGATGCCATAGACTCAGAACTATTTGGCGGGTCTACACTTTTTCAGGTTACTGTGGAGCTGACAGAGAAAAATGCAATAGGATTAAATGTTGACGATTTAGGAATTGAAACAGGAAGCAGTGATATGGATGACGCGATAGTGACAGTCAGAGAAGACGCGGTGACAGGCGCAGGAGTGCAGGCAACCCGACCTGCGGAGTATATGCTCCACACGGTTTGGCTGCAACACGCCACAACCAGCGCGGCAGCGAGCGCAACGGTCAAATGTGGCACAACAGTTGGCGGGGATGACATTTTCGATACGACTGAGGGGACAATTGACAAAGCAACTTACGTGCAAGGCGGGGTATTTTTAGAAATCCCAAGACACAAGTTGAGGAATATAGACAACGCCGAGACTCTGTACTTTACGGTAACAGGAGCTGGGGCAATACTAAGAATTGTGATTAATTTTGACAGAACTCAAGTATCAGCATGATGAGAAAATTAATAGTAACAACAATAGTCCTCCTTTTCTCCCTTGGCTTAATGGCTCAGGGCGGAGCCGTGGATGCGAGGACTTTGAAGCTCAGGAAACTGATGTACGGAATCGGATCGGGAGCAGTAGACTCTCTGATAGCTCCTCACGCTGACAGCGCAGGCCAATACAGTTACAAGCGAATGGCTAACCCGGTTGACTCGTTGGACGGAGTTAATTACAGGACTCTTCTCTCGTCAGGGGGTGGGTCAATGGTATATCCGGGCGCAGGAATTGCTTTGTCAACCGGATCCGCTTGGAGTGCTTCAATAACCAACAACTCGACTCAGTGGAATCTTAACACAACATCAAGGCATAATGCTGTCACGCTTGGAACGGCTAACGGGTTGAGTTTGGTGACTCAGGCGCTGAGTTTAGGCCTTTCAAGCACCTCAACAATCGGAGCTTTAAGTAATACTGATTGGAATATATTTAACGGAAAGCAAGACGCTCTAACTCCATCAGCTTTAACTAAAGTAGATGATACAAATGTTACACTCACTTTAGGAGGAAGTCCAACGACATCTCTATTAAGCGCTACATCAATTACAGCAGGATGGACAGGGACATTAGCGGACGGTAGGATTGCTTCCGCTTCAACTTGGAACGGTAAATTGACATCCCCTTTGACAACACTGGGGGATATTATGTATTTCCAAACGGTACCGGCCAGATTGCCGATTGGCACGGCGGGACAAATCCTAAAAGTTAGCGCGGGACTTATTCCCGAATGGGGGGATGTTAGTGGGACAGGTACGGTAACAAGCGTTGCTCAAACTGTCCCGACAGGTTTTACTGTATCAGGATCACCAATCACGGGGGCGGGAACTTTAGGGATTGGCTTTAGCGCCGGGTATTCGTTGCCGACAGATGCCAGCCAAACTAACTGGGATGCTGCCTATACGGCTATCCACGATCCAGTAACAGTCGGAACGCCAGCAAATGGATTGAGCCTATCAACTCAGGTAATGAGCTTAGGGCTGTCCAGCACCTCAGCAATCGGGGCCTTATCTAACACTGACTGGAATACATTTAACGGTAAAGAGCCGTCAATAACCGCAGGAACAACAGCCCAATATTGGAGAGGGGATAAGTCATGGCAAACACTTCCTATTGCTACGGGGGATGTAGTTGGTCCAGCAAGTTCAACTGTTAATGCTTTAGCTCGTTTTGATGGTGGTACTGGTAAATTACTCCAAAATAGTAATGTCACATTATCAAATTTAGGAACAATGACCTTTAATGGGTCTACTTCCGACTTCAAACTAAGCCTAGATTCCGATAGCTATATTTATAATTCGGCTGGAAACGCCAGCTGGGATGTAGCAAGTGGATACATTCAACTGAGAAAATTCGGGGGCGAGACGATGGCTAGATTTACACCAGACGGCGCAGTGGCGCTGTATTATAATAATGTCACCAAATTCGCCACAACTTCATTAGGTGCGACAATCTATGGGGTGGGGAATATTCAAACCATGGTGAACGGATCAGGTGATTTTTTAACTGCTCCAACTGGAGGAGGAACTATTTCTCAAAGAACGCCTGCAAATGTATTAAGCGACATCGGCGCAGAGCCGTCAATAACCGCAGGAACAACAGCCCAATATTGGAGAGGGGATAAGTCATGGCAAACTTTGCCATCCGGAGGGACACCGGCAGGACTCACCAACGATGTGCAGTACAATAACGGAGGGAGTTTTGGTGCTTTTACAGGGGTTGAATACTCTTCTGGTAATTTAATGGCAAAAGATAATATATACACTATCTGGGGTACGTCTTCAGATTATAAGATGTGGTATGATGAATCATCATCCGATCAGCTTCAATTGGCAGGTCCTGGAGGTTGGGTAAGGCTATATATGAGTTCAACAGTAACAGGATTGAGAAGTCCCGATGCGTCTGCAGTGTTAGCGTTAACCAATAGTGAACTCACCTCCAACGTAAGTTTGGACCTAACTGGAACAGTTGACGCTTCAGCTGGATTTAAAGATAACGGGACAGCCGGAATTGATGATACTTTTTTAATTGCTAATGGTGATGAGGTTACAGTTTCAGGCGGCATCATTACTTATGTCGGGCCCCCTGTGATGCCAAACCAACCCGGCCCGCATCCAGTTCCCTCCTCGATAGATGATTGGAGAGTAGGAATAGACCATACGGAGTATCAAATCGAATACACCTACGATTACAAGCAAAGAAGAAAGACAACAAAATATTATAAAAAAGGGCTTTTAGTAGAAGCAAAACCGGGCAGTTGGAAAAAAAACGGACTACTAAGCAGATTATTACTAAATTAGCAATAAATAAATAAACAAGATGAAAAAATTACTTTTAATTATCGCACTGACGGCCCCACTTCTTGTCATGGGTCAGAGGGTATTTACTGACACGTTAAACGTGGAGACTGATACGATCATCCGCTTCAGGGTTTTTGACCCTAATTTTGTTGAAGGGTGGTATTTCTACGCTGACACGTTGCAGGGAACTTTGAACGCAACGATCCAAATAGTGGTGGCAAGCGATCCTGCCACGAATGGCTATCCGACAGACCCGGCACTTATCCCTGACAGCCTTTTCATGCCTTACAATGTGGGGTTAGTGGACTCCCTGACAGAGGTCGGCCCTTATTCCTTTCAGTACAGGTACATCCCGTTTGATTATATTGGTGCAAAAATTGATATTAACGGGGTGACTAAAATATTCATGCCTTATAAACGAATCACTAAAAGTCAAACGAAATGAAGAAATTAATATTATTATTCGCGATTATAGGGCTGGGGCTAGGACTTCAGGCTCAGGTCAACGAGAAGGTTATCGGGATTGATATCTCGGCTATCTCAACGGGTGACACGCTTAACGTTCAGGATGTTGGCGCTTCGTCAGGTGGTGGAACTCCGTCAGGACTTTATTATATTAATACAGAAGTTGGAACGGCTGTGTACACTTCAGCATCCACACTCACGCTGTCTAATCTGCCGGTTAGTATTGTAAACGATGCCCAATTAGTCTACATTAAATATGTCAGATCGGGAGCAAGTGGTTACTATATAAATGGACAAAGCGGGATAACACTTACTCATTCGGCTGGGGTGGTTACTATTACTGGAGAGGTCGGTGACACGCTAGCCTCGGGGGATGCTTTGGAGGTGGTTATTAATGGTCCGAAAATCACAGTTGATTACACAGCCGAAGCTCTCAAGTTTCTACAACTTAATCCGCTCTCTTCGCATTATACATCTCCAGTAGATCACGAAGGTACTTCTCAGGCAGTCACAACCTCATGGGTTGATATAGGTGATCCAATAGACATGAGGACTTACAGAAAAGGAGCTTATTGGGTTATATTAGATATAAACGCTGCCACAGACTTTCAAGTAAGATTCTTAGCTCTACCAACTCAAGCAGCTACGGACGAATATAGTCAGTTAATAGCTACTGTTTCTTCTACTGTAATTACGGTTGATGTAGAATATATTGAACTTGGAACGGATGCAGATGTTTTACTAATCTACACTTTCCAAACTGATAACGTGATTCCAGCTATCCAACCACAAATTAAAGTTGGCACTGATCCTGGAACAGATGCAACTGTTACTTCACTTGTTTCTAAAGCATGGTAATCATGAAAAAAATACTATTTGTACTAGGATTAATACTTATTTCCTTTGGGCTTCAGGCTCAATCAGGAAGTGCGGTATCTTCAACGTCTAAGGTGGATGCTACAACGGGCGTTGCAATGAGTATTGATTACGCTCACCATGAGATACACTCAGGAAGTCACTATTATATCCAAGGCTTTTTAGAGTTAGACGCTTCGGATTCTTTTGGTAATCTCATCATTAAAAAATAAGAAGATAATGAAAAAACTAGCAATTTTAATAACAGCAATAATCCTAATAACATTCTCAGGATTTAGTCAAGAGGTTTTGATTTTTAACTCGATGTTTCCAAAACCCAAAGCAGAGCCTATTCCTATGACTCTTGAGCAAGGGACAGCGATATGGAATGTACTACTTTATTATCCAAGTATAGGTGCTTGTCAAGCTGGCATAGACGGGCAGTTCGCTTATTCAGACCTTAAAAAAGTCTACGAGTTTGCAGAAAAGACAATGAAGGAGTATATAAAGCCATTCTTAGCAGGCACAGCCGTAAAAGTGCAAGGTAGTATAGATAACACCGATCCAGAGAATGTGGTTGTAACAGAGACAGTCTATTGGGATAGAAAAACTGAGGTTGTAGCCTTCCGAAAAGATTGGAGGACTAAGAATAAAGATAGGGTTGTTGACATAACAGCGATTTGGTTAGCACATAGAACTTGGTTGTAATGAAAGAACTTCCAGCAGGTACTATATTTGCAATGATACTATTTTTATACGTGGTGGTTATGAATATAAAGCACTGGATTAAACGAAGAAAGACATGAAGAAACTTATAATTTTAATATTCCTATTCTGCGGGCTTGGGTTACAGGCGCAAAAATATCAATTTAATGGAAATGGCAGTGGTTCGCTTATTAGCTTTGGTACGAAAGGAGTCCTAACAAGCGGTGAATTTAAGCGCACGGATAAAAACTATGCTGTTTACTTTAATGGCACTTCTACTGATTTTGATAGCGGTGTAACTTTGACAGGTATAAAGACCATAGTAACCTATCTTTTACCTGCTGATAATACAAAACTGCTACTTGACGGCGGAGCTGATAAATTAGAGATTACAGGCGGTTCATTTTCAGGAACGGGATTAACCCAAAACTATGTAAACAATTCTGACACGGACGTTTACACTCAAAACGCTTGGCAGTGTGTTATATCGGAATTTTCAGCAGGGATAGACTTTTCAACTGATTTAGAAATAACGCCAACAGCTGGGACTTATGTATTATCTGTTTTTGCTTATGATTATCTTTTAACTTCCGATCAACGGTACGATAAGTATTTAGATTTGCTTCGAGCTACTCAGACAGATGAAACGAAAATATTTAACAATACTGTCCTGATAAATTACATGGATACATTGTTATATCGAAATACTTTTTTTGATGAACCTGTTTTAAATGCAAGACCAAAAACGTTTACTAATATTAGCGGAACTTTTGAAGTGAATGAAACGTTAGAGGGTGAAAAATACTACTCATGTCTAACAAGCGGGGATACCTATTTTAACTTTACAGGTTCGACCGCTACAACGATGACCTTTGATTATTACGACGGATCAAGTTGGACAGCTTATTCTGGTATAGTTGCTGACCTTGAATCCTCTAGTGCTTGGCTCAATCTAAATGGTGATAGAATGACGTTTACGTTGACAACTGGGCAGCGGATCAAGAATATTATAATTTATTATGCAGCTATTTTAGATGACAATATTAGTTATGGAATAGAATGGGATATAACTAATTCTAACCCTGTGGTTACTCGTATAGGGGATCTCGATAAGCACGTTTCACTTCCTCTCCAAAATAAAATGAGGGGTTGTTTAATTGCTGATAACGGGGCAGTGAATTACTACTTAAACTCTACCGATTGGAGTAAAAAAGCTAATGGGGATGCAAGTAATTTAGATGGTACAGACGGGCAGGTAATGATTGAGATTCCTGCTCACTATTACAAATGGGAGGAATCTGGCAATACACGCAGAATTAAAATATCTGAAGAAAACATCTCAGGATTTACAAGAGTAGTTAAATTCTACATAGGCGCTTATAAGGCGGCGCTCAATAGATCTAATCTTGAACTAGCAAGCGTTCAGAATGTCACATCCACTTATAAAGGGGGAAATAATACTACCGATCAACAATTAGGAATGCCCGCCACTTTAATTAGCAGGACTAATTACCGAACTTACGCAAATAATCGGGGTTCAACTTTCTATCAAAAATCTTGGGAGAATCATCAAGCCGTGTGGAGGCTGTTTTTGGTTGAATATGCTACTCGAAATAGCCAGACTGCGGTTGATGCGACATTGACGGCGGAAGGCTACAAACAGGGCGGTTTAGGTAGTGGAGTAACTAATATAATAAGTGGGGAATGGGGTACGTTTAACGGTTACAATCCACTAATCCCTTGCGGGACCTCTAATTCATTGGCAAATGGTAGTGGAGAAGTGAGCTACACCATACCAGATTACGTAGGAACCGCCACAACGACAGTTAATCGTTATCGGGGTGTTGAGAATCCTTTTGGAGACATTTGGGAGTGGGTTGATGGTTGTAATATCTACAATCAAACGGTGGTCGAAGGGGGTAAGTCATTGCTATACGTTGTGAAATCCCCGTCAAACTTTACGGATGTGATTGATGAAAATAGTATTCTTTTAACCAACCAGATTACGAGGACTAACGGATATATAAAGCAGTTAATTGGCGGTGCTAATGGAGTAATGATGTCAGAAGACAACGGGGGTGGGTCATTTACTTATTGGGCGGACTATTGCTTCTCAACGGCTCTGAGTTATCTAGGATTACGGGCTCCTGTCGTTGGCGGTTCTGTGTATAGTGGCGTGAATGCGGGGTTCGGGTGCGTGCACTCGTCTTACGCTGCGTCGAATTCGTATTCGGCTGCGTATTTCGGGTCTCGGCTTTGCTGTTTGGGGCTGTAAGCCCCCGTAATCGAGAATTTTATAATTAAAAATTATGATTTACTTTAAAGTTTCAAAAGAAAGTATAAAATGAGATTGGTTGTGAAGATCAAACGGGCGAATATTATGAATTTACATAAATTGACAATAATCATGACTAGTGGGGATAGATTTACGAATATTGAAATAACTAAATGATACTTTATAGCTTACTGACCTTTCTAATTTATTTGGCTTGGGCGCTGTCTGGAATTGCCGTTCATGTAACAGGCGAGCTTTACACAGCGTATAAGACTAGGAAGGATTTTAAGCTATCGACTTTTAAGCGAAGGAATAAATACAAATACTTAGCCTCGTTGGTGCCTGTGGTGGTTATCTGCGCAGCAATGGCAGCAAGTCCAAGCCAACTAAAAGAAGCTCCCCCTCTTTATGTAATGGGGCTAGCGCTGGGTTGGCAGTTTCAATTGGTAGGGATAGGATATAGTGGAGGGTCAATAATTAAAAAAGCGTTTAAAACTAAATTCAATGTCTAAACTCTCAGTCGAAGAAAAAGAGGATTTACTGGTCGTCATCCACAACGGGATAGCTTCGCTCGACACTAAATTTAACCATTTTGTGAGTAATCAATTAGTGGTTCTGGCTATCATTGGGACCCTATTAACTGGCGTTTTCACAGCTGGGTTCATGAGGATAAGAGAGAACGAGGCTCTCATAGAGAATGCTTGTGAGGACGTTCGAGAGAATAAGAATGCTCTGGGGGTGGTAATCAGTATATGTAACGACAAGGGGGAGAGTGTTATTCTTGATGATCTTAACAATAAGTTTAACCCAAGAAGCGGAAAGAGTAAAAAATGAGTTACAAGATTTATCAAATAAGGCACGACGTTCCGGGCAGGGAAACAATATCTAACATTATCGCAACTCGGGACATGGAGATGATCTATTCCTGCTATCTCATGGAGCTGTCTTGGCAGTTCAACCAGACAAATATTTCCTGCATACCTGTGGGCACATACACCTTGCAGAAATTAGAATCTAGCCCAGCCTTTGACTACCCACATTTTGAGGTGTTAAACGTCCCTGGCAGGTCTGGGATTAAGTGGCACGTTGCAAACTACGCCAAGCAACTCCGGGGTTGTGGAGCACCCGGTCAGAAGTTGGCAGACCTTGACCAGGATGGATTGATCGACGTCACTTCGAGCGGTAACGCGCTTCGGGAATTATTGAGTATATTACCAGATGAAACTGAGTTAATAATTTTGAACGGATGACACGGCGAGAAAAAGCATACAAAGAAGCTGAGGTGATTCTCGCGGCGGAAGCTGCGGACCCGGCCGAGGTTATAAAGTTTCTTAAAGAAAATTGGTATTGGCTCTGGCCAGCCGTTAAAGTAATATGGAAGGCAACCAAACCTGCATTAATTAAACTATTCACTAAAAACAAAAAGCATGAATGAAATTGGAGTTTTATCAAGTAAATTGGAAAAGGTAGTTGGCAGGAAGCTTGTCGAGGTTCTCAAAGTAAAGGGCTTGCTTGCAATGGCCTTAAATGCACTGGCGCCATCCTTGGTTGCCGCGTTCGACAACAATGTAGCCGAGAAGATTCCGGAGCCGTACAATCAACAGATCGAAGACACGCTGATCGTGATTCTTGAGGAGGAGGATTATGAGAAAGCTGTCGTCATGGCAACTGCATTTGCAGACTCGTTGATCGACATTCCTGGCATCGACGACGACATGGAGAAGATGATTTTTGACGGTATGGCAATGGTTATTGCTGGACTTTTAGCAAAACTCGGTATAGCAGAACGGAGTTTTTAAAAAGATTAGTCTGAATTAAGGAATTTAATCCTACCTTCACATCGTAGGTTAATTTTCATAGTTTGGATTTAGGTTTAGTGGAAAGGGTTGACTAGCACACAGTTAGCCCTTTTTTCGTTTAAACAATAAAAAGTTATCGTTTAAGTCTTGTTTAGCCTTGTTTAGCTGTAACCTACTGCGCTAAAATAAGTTACAAAATCCTCAACAATGATAACAATACTTTACCCCCTCCTTAGAGTAAAATATAAGATAAAGGGAAAAATAGGGTTTAGGCTTTTAGGGGTTTATTGTTTAATTGTTTAGAAATTATTTTAACCTCCGCAAGTTATTGACGGGCAAGCCCTTAACACCTAAACAATAAAATATTTTCATTTATTTTGTAGATTAATTTTTTATTGTGGAAAATACCTGTATATTTACAGCAACAAATAAACACCACGACACCATGACAACTCAAGAAAGTTACATAAAAGGACAAAAGATTCAAGCTCTACTAAATGACCAAATTACTGAGGGGACAATAACCGGCTTTGGTTGGTATAAAAATCGCCAGACGCTAAGTTTAGACTATTGCATATCGGTTTATTTAGATCAAGTTATTAGAATTATTAAATAATTATTTTCACTTTTATTCAAAATTAATTTGTAGCTTAGCAATCCAAACAATTAGAAAAATGAGTAAAATAGACCTACAGCAAATCATGACTAGAGCCGACTTGAATAAGAAGGAAGTCGCTCAGCAGTTATTCCCCAAAAACATCCACCCGGTCCTGGCTCTTAATCGAGTCATGGCTGGCGAGGCTTTACTTGATGCAGATCAGATAAGCAAGCTATCATTGCTAGTTGGGGTGCCTATTTCCGATCTGTTTAAAGGCAGCGAGTGGAAGGCACAAACCAAAGAAGGAAATTATTACCTATCAAACGGGGACTTTCTGGCTATACTTGACCACCCTTCTGGGATGACCAAGCTATTCCACAAAGACTCCCTACTCCACGAGGAAATCTTACACTCGGGCCTTATCGTTCTGAGTGAATACCTTGAAAAATTAAATACACTAATCTTAAACTACAAGCAAAATGGATCTAACTAATTTATCAATCGATGTAAGCAACGACGCCCAAATTGAGGCAACTTGCGTATTTTTAAAGAGCATGAATGCGGCTTCTAAAATTGAGACTACTAAGCCAAGGGCTTCCAGAAAACCAAAAGCTCAGGTAGCTGAGGAGGCTTTAAAACCAACTCCCGTAGTTGAAGAAACTCCCGTAGTTGAAGAAACTCCCGTAGTTGAAGAAACTCCCGTAGTTGAAGAAACTCCCGTAGCTGAAGAATCTGAGATTCTAATCAAAGATGTACGAGCTCTTCTAACTAAAAAGGTTGAAGTTCACAAGACAGCTATCAAGGCGGAACTGGTTAAGATCGGAGCTCCAAATGTTACGAAGCTCGACCCAGCTAAATATGCTGATTTTATGACCTTCCTAAACACTTTGGACTAATGGCAGGCACCGACCACAAGCAGAGGGCTCACGCTCTTCTGTCAGCCTCGGGAGCTTCCCGTTGGATCAATTGCACACCCAGCCCCAGGATCGAGGAGAAATTCAAGGAAAAGCCTTCCTCTTCATTTGCTGAGGAAGGAACCCTAGCTCACGAATTTGGCGATATTGGTCTGAGAGTTATCTCTGGCCAGATGCCAAAGAAGGATTACAACAAGGAGCTGAAAGTCTTGCACGCTCACGAGCTTTACACCCCAGAGATGACCGTCGAAGTGCAAAAATACATAGACTTTGTTATGGAGGAGTTCATGGTTGCCAACAAAGCAACTGACGGGGGAGCTTTGTTGCTCATCGAGCAGAAGGTGGACCTTACCGAGTACATCCCAGACGGGTTTGGGACTAACGACGCTATCATAATAGCCGATGGAGTTCTGAGGGTTTACGATCTTAAATATGGTAAAGGTATCTGCGTAATGGCTGACGACAACCCACAGCTCAAACTTTACGGACTTGGAGCTTTGCTTGAGCATGAATTGGCCTACGACTTCGATCAGGTAGAGCTTGGAATTATCCAGCCGCGACTGGACCATGTCTCAACTTGGCGGATATCCGCGGAGGATCTTATTGCTTGGGGGGAGACAGTTGTCAAGCCCAGAGCTAAAGAGGCTTTTGCCGGTGAGGGAGTTTGCAATCCTGGCGACTGGTGCCGGTGGTGCAAAGCAAAAGCACGTTGCAAGGCATTGGCAGACCAAAACCTCGCTATTGCCAAGCACGAGTTTGCAGACCCTAAGCTCCTGACAGACGACCAAGTGCTCGAGGTTTTTAATCAAATTCCAGAACTAACGTCTTGGGCTAATGCCGTGGGGGACTTCATCCTCGGCGAGGCGTTGGAGGGTAAAGTTTGGGAGGGTTATAAACTTGTCGAAGGACGTTCCAACAGGAAATGGTCTGACGACAAAGCAGTTTTTGAATTCCTTAAAACACGCTATCCGCTCGGGGAAATATCCGAGAATAAATTACTACCGATTGGCAAGATGGAGAAATTTTTAACCAAAAAAGTGTTTGAGAACATCCTCGGCCAAATGGTTATTAAACCGCAGGGAAAACCTACCTTAGTAGATCAGGCGGACAAACGGCCTGCCTTGGGTATTGCACAAGCAAAAGAAGATTTTAAATCCTAAATTCAAATTATATGAGTGCTACAAAAGTTATTACTGGTAAAGTGCGATTCAGTTACGCACACGTTTTCACCCCTCACGCAATGGAGCAGGGCCAAAAAGAGAAGTATAGCGTTTCGATTATCGTTCCAAAGAGTGATAAGATGACCCTTAAAAAAATCGAGGACGCAATCCAGACAGCTCTCACTGAGGGCAAGGTTAAATTTGGGGGTAAGATCCCGCCAACGTGGAAAAACCCGCTCAGAGATGGGGACGCGGAAAGACCAGACGATGAGGCGTATGCGAATGCAATGTTTGTAAACGCCAACAGTGACCGTCAACCAGGAATTGTTGACGCAAGCCTCGATGCTATTCTGGTGAAGGAAGATTTTTACAGCGGATGCTTTGGGAGAGCTTCAGTTAATTTCTATGCGTTCAACGTATCTGGAAATAAAGGAGTAGCTTGCGGACTCAACAACCTCAAGAAGGAGGAGGACGGTGAACGCCTTAGTGGTGGAGGCTCATCGGCTGAAGAGGACTTCGGAGAGGAAGGGGATAGCATGATGTAAAGGTTATGCTTAACCTCGGCGGGGCTCTTCCAAAGAGTCCCGCCAACTATCCGGAGGTGCGAATGGCGCATTTCAGACGTGAAAGGGGGGTTCGAATCCCTTCCTCGGGACAAATTTTGATCTTCTCCTTGGCTTCAACCCCTTGAGAAAAAAGCTTAGTTAAGACTGTAAGCGGGAGGATCTTTTTAGTTCATTGATATTAGACGACTGACTGAGTATAAAAGAATAATATGCCGACAGGGCCTCTATTCTCCGATTTAGCTAATCGGTATTTGACAGTTATATACTTGTTCGCAGAAGGGTTTTCCCCTACGGGTTAATCCAGTATATGTGAGTATGCCTCTTAGCAGAGGGTCGTCTTTTTTTTTAACACCACAAAGAAATGAAGAAACTACACATCGACATTGAGACTTACAGCTCGGAGGACATCAGAACCGTGGGGGCTTACAAGTATTTCGAATCAATAGACTTCGAGATCCTGCTTGTAGCTTATGCCTTCGATAACGAGGACATCCAGATAGTCGATATGGCTCAAGGCGAAGAACTCCCAAAGGAATTTATTGAAGCCTTGACAGATTACCGGGTCCAGAAGCACGCCCACAACGCCAATTTTGAGAGACAGGCTTTCAAGGCAATCGGCTACGATGTACCCGCGAAGCAATGGTATTGCTCAATGATTAAAGCCGCTTATTGTGGCTGGCCTCTGCCACTAGCTGAGGTATCCAAAGCAATGGATCTCGGGGTTTATGGGAAACTCACAACCGGCAGGGCGTTGATAAAATACTTTTGCTCCCCCTGCAAGCCATCAAAAGCAAACGGACAGCGCCCCAGGAACTTCCCAG